>Ga0209979_1000074_pt1 | contig 174714 bp, 112 predicted proteins | sample AnhtaG_FD_183114 | JGI IMG/M metagenome (GOLD analysis project Ga0209979, IMG submission 183114) | Deep subsurface microbial communities from Anholt, Denmark to uncover new lineages of life (NeLLi) - Anholt_01485 metaG (SPAdes) (version 2) | ecosystem: Environmental > Aquatic > Marine >...
CCGCTGCCTGGACGCCGCCGAATCGAAACAACCACACTCTCCCCTTCCATCTCAACCCCGTTGTCCACCACTTCCCAGCCTTGCAATCCCAGCAAATCCGTGATAACTTGACGTTGATACATCGTCGGTGCTTTCGCTGTTCACAATTCGACTTACCGTTTTTGCTAACCCATTACAGCAAAGGTACTTCGATCTCTCCTTCATTTTTCACCCACACAAACTCGGAAAGAACCAAAAAAAGAGGGAACCACCCAAAAAGTTGGGATTTTGGGGTGGTTTGAGCACGAAAGAATCCCAACCTGGTTGGGAAAAGATGGAAGAGGAACCGCGGAGAGCGGAGAGGGCGCAGAGAGGGCGGCCAGGATCGCCTCTCGCAAAGACGCAAAGAGCGCAGAGGAAGATGGGCTGAAAGTGCTGCGCACTGCAATGTGATCGGAAGATGAGCCGCAGATGAGCGCAGATGGACACGGATGGAGGAATAACCGTAGAGGACGCGGAGAGGGCGCAGAGAGGGCAGCCAGGATCGCCTCTCGCAAAGACGCAAAGAGCGCAAAGGAGGATGCGCTGAAAGTGCTGCGCACTGCAATGTGATTGGCAGATGAGCCGCAGATGAATGCAGATGGACACGGATGGAGGAATAACCGCAGAGGACGCGGAGACCGCGGAGCGGGATGGGTTGTGTCCGTAAAAAAATAGGAGGGGGGCGAAAATTCGGGCCTTTTCGGGCCTTTTTTGGGTACGGAAATTGCACATAATGGACTGGAGGGGAGGAGGATAGGGTGAAATCGGCTCGGGGTGAAAAAGGCCCGAATGGGGGGTAACCACGCAGCACGGAAAAATGGCTCAGAGGGCCTTTGCGAGTGCATTTTGATGGGTTTTTGGGTGTTTTGTGCTGAAAAAGTTGTCATTTTTGTGTCGTAACTCCTTGCAAGAGAAGTGATAGCATCCTTCCCTTTAAACCCGAAAACGGGCGATTTTCCCGGTGTTTTCCAGTACTTTCTCGACGAGAAGGCATACTGGAATGCCCTCATTATTCCGCGAACCGCAGAGAACGCCGAGGACGCAGAAAAGGACATCGTTTTTTCTCCATGGGGCCACAGGTTCGCTATTCGATGTTCACAAGTATTTGACACTATTATGCCATATTTGCTGCCATTTGTCAATAGACGAGTTTGTGCAAGGGAGGGACTGATTGGTTGAAGGCCTTTTGGGGTGGGGCGATGTGATAGAATGATGGCCGCTGCCACTGAGAACATGATTGGGCAGATGGGGGGAGGTGAAGGGGGAGGGGACGATCATGGTTGGCCGCGGCGTTTGGGCCACAGATAAGAAGGAGGGTTGGACGATGGCGGTTTTCATTCTTGGTGGTGGGGCGTCGTGCTGCACGAACGCTTATGGCGAAGATGGAAGGGGTCTCCTCCCCCGGTGCAGGTCGGAGAAGGCCAAGAGGGACTTCAGGCCGCCGGTTATGAAGAGGGTCTTCGGGGTGGCTATGAAGAACGACCTGTTTGATCGGTCACCGTGGAAGCCGATTCTGGAGAAAATACTGGGGGCACCCGGCGTGACGCTTGATGGCTTGGCGAAACGGGGCGCTGCCCTGGAGGACGCTTTGTCGAACGTGGAGACGGTCCTCTCAATGCTGGACGAGCTTGCGGAGACTGTTCATGTTGGCCCGGATCAACGCCCTTCGCATCTGGGTGCGGCTCCGGATATGGGAGATGTGCTGGAGATACTGAGAGGTGATCCGGCGCGCGGCGTTGAGCTCCTTGCAGAAATCGCGGCAGCTGGTCTTGGCGGCATTGGTTTGCAGGAGGTACTTTTTGCGAGGGATGCTCTTCTCACGTCCGTGGAGCTGGTGTATGGGCCGACCGAGCCATACGAAGGCCATGGTGATGCGCGAGAGTGCGAAAACTACCGCGCCTTCGTGGAGAAGCTGCGCCCTGGCGACACAATTGTGACGTTCAACTATGACTTCCTGTTGGATCGCATTCTTGAAGAAAGAGGGGGCTGGGGGACAAATAACGACGAGGCGCTGCCTGTTCGATTTAGGATTGGCGATGGCGAAGGAAAGTACCTGAAGCTGCATGGATCTGTTCTATGGTACGTGCGATACGAGGGGAGGGATGCCCACGTGCGATTCTTAGCCAAAGAGGGGGAGGGTAGGCCCCCAGGTGGCGTGCATTTCGAGCCATTTACGGCATGGCTTGACGAGGTTAAGCACGGTTGGCGCGGGCTTCGCCAGGAGAGGCACCCACACGATCGTAGCGAGCTTGGGGACGTGGAACCGCTGATCGTGGCCCCAACGTACAGGGAGAGTTGGCGGCCAGAGGTCAAGAAGCTATGGGACATGTGGGAGGCGGAGCTTCGGAGTCCAGATCTGGACGAGCTGTACGTCATCGGCTATAGCTTTCCGCCGACGGACGAGCACGTGGAAAAAGCCATCCGATCACGGGAGGGTGGCTACAGCGGGGTCGTAGTGAAGATCGTGACCAAGGGCGGGAACGAAGAGGTAGCCCAGTTGAACGAATGCGTGGCTCGGAAGTTCAAGGGAGCGAAGCAAGTGCGAGTTGAATGCGACAAGGGCTTCGGGCAGTGGGTGAAATCATGGTGGCGGTAGGGCCGATCCTCGTCGAGGTATGGGCGTGGTCAGCCCCGGGCGGGGCCAAGATTGAGGCCATCGTGTGATCCAGTTCAGCGGGCGAGTCCTTCGAGGGTGCTGCGGTGGTCGTTGATGGAGCGGTTGGCGATGTGGTTGATTCGCTTCAGTCGCTCGCCGTTCAGAGGGGCGGGAAGGAGGAGGATGCCGTCGCCGATCTGAATGGGTTCGTAGTCGCGGTCTCCGGCGACTTCCTGGAAGGCGTCGGGCATGGTCAGGTTGGAGTTCTGGCGTATTGGGTGTTCGGCGGACAGGATGACAGGATGGACAGGATTCCTGGCATGGTGGTTGGGGTTGCAGGTTGCAGGGGCGATGCACGTTGGGCGATGGCTGAAGCCTTTGTTCGGGAAGCCCGGCTGAAGCCGGCTCAGGGGAGAATACGGGCGCGCTTTGTGACCACCGACTGAAGCCGGTGGCTAAGAGGGGTGCAGGCTAAAGCCCGGCAGCCATGGGACCCTTTGGCGCTTGCCGGCCGTCTCCCGACTTTTGCCCCAGTACGCGAGTAGGGTGCGAGCTTTTATTAGAGAAAGGCCGCCGTAATTCGTCATCGTATTTCCGAACACGTATGCTAAGGCGGCGCCGGCTAAAGGCCGGCAGAAAGGGGTGCTGATGCATCGGGTCTCGGTTGGAGCCAGGGGCGAGGTTCGGTCACGGGTGTGGCGTATCTCACGGGCGTTGGGAGGTTATTTCGCCCCGTCAGGGCTTGGGTTTTTTGGTGACCTTGTTGTCCCAGGGCGTTGCCCCCTTGCCGTGCGGCGGATCGGCGCGCTGCCCGCGGGCGGGCCACCAGCAGGCGCTCGAGAGTTGTATCAGCAAACAGGGGCAGGCTGGGCTATGTTATTTCGCCGCTTTGGGGCTGGGTGAAGTTTTGACAGGATGAACAGGATTTACTGGATATCGTGGAGTATCCTGTCGATCCTGTCTAAGGCTCGGCTCAATGGCGGCGGATGTCACAAGGTGGGGGATTCATGGACTTCTTCGTAGGCGGCAGGTGGTGGGATGAGTTACGGATGGGGTTTGGGGATGCTGTGCTGGAGGTGGTTCTGCTCAAGGGTGGACAGGGGACTTCGGAGCGGCTGAGCGGTCGGCGGTGCGCCAGGGGGGCTTTGCCAGCGGCACGCGGGAGGGGTGTGGCTGTATTTGCGTGGCATGGCCGTGACGGGTGTCGTGTGTCGGGATCGCACTATTTCGCCCCTTCAGGACTTCCTCGACTGGGTCGGTTTGCTGTCCCAGGGCACTGCCCTGGGCTATTCTATTGTGCCCTTTCAGGGCGAAAAGAAGAGAGCCCCGTGACGTGGCACCACGCCGTGGGCGTGGCCCGTGAACAGTCATGGGCAAGATGCCCATGCCACAAAACAAGTCGAAGATTTTCATGCAGCGCTGCTTGCATCCGAAAGGAAATAGGCGAGTCGAAGGCGAAGGACCCAGCCGCCACGGAAATAGAGCCGCACCCCGCGGGAGACCGCTCTTGACGCAGGGGCGAATTCGCTATAGGTTGTTACGGAAACCGATTTTCGGAATTGTGATCTTCTGACAGCGGAATTGGATAGGAGGATGTTATGCGCCGCAATTGTGGTAGGGTGACCGTTCTGCGGATTGTGAAGTTGTTGACTGTATCCTGCCTGTTCGTGTGCCTTCCTGCGCGGGTAGCGGCCGAGTCTGAGGCTTCGGGGTTTGTTTTGGAGAACAGGTACATTTCGTATGGGGTGGAGCTGCGGGAAGGGGATGATGCGGAGGTTACGATTGTGAACAAGGTGCTCGGCGAGAAACACGAGTTCGAGTCGCCGGTGTTTATGGTGCTGACGGAAGACAGGCTGGCGGACATGTCGCGGAGCAAGGTTCATAAGGTGAGCACGTCAGGGAGTGCCGGTGATGTGCAAATGGCGGTGCTTGCCACGAGCTGTGAACGGGCGGGTCTTTCGATCTCGGTGCTTTATGAGCTGAATCCCGACGAGTTTTTCCTGAAGAAGACGCTTGGAGTTTCAAAGCTTGAGGCGGGAGAGGTTCTCGTTAAGCGGATAGATGTTGACATTGTTCGGGTAGCCGAGCCGAAGGAATTGGTGGAGTTTGCCGGGCTGGGGCAGCCGGTCTATTATCGTGACCTTTTCTTTGGAGTGGAGTATCCAGCCTGCACGATTCTGCACGACGGGCGGGGGAGAGTCCGCGTGGGGTACGAATACGGACTGCCGGTGGGGCTATCGGTGGTGAGTGGTCACCCCGCCGTGATTGGCGTGTCTCCCGAGGGTAAGGTGAGTAAGTCTTTCTTGCGGTACGTGGAGACAATGCGCTCTCGGCCACCGCAGCCGTTCATCCTCTGGAATAGCTGGTACGATCTGCGGGAATTCGATGAGAAGGCGTGTCTGGAATCGGTTCGCCTGCTGAGGGAGAAGCTCTGCCGGCCATACGGCATTCGGCTCGAGTCCATTGTGCTGGATGACGGCTGGGACGATCACCGAAGTTTGTGGAGGGTGGCGAAGGATCGGTTTCCATCGGGATTCACGAAGATTGAGCGGGAGTCGCTGAGGATCGCGAGCGGGATGGGTTTCTGGCTATCGCCCTGGGGAGGGTATGGGGAAGCGCAAAAGGAAAGGATTGCTTACGGGAAGGCGGAAGGCTTTGAGCTGCTCAAATCGCCCGGCTTTCGTCGGGAAGGATTTTGTTTGGCTGCCCCCCGATACAAGAAACGGTTTCGGGAGTGCGCGATTGGCTTTCTGGGCGATTACGAGGCCAATTATTTTAAGTTCGATGGTTTTCCGAGCTTTTGCCGGGATCGGTTGCACGGTCATCGGGTGGGGCTGTACTCGCAGATGGCTTTGACGGATGCGTTCATTGAGATCCTCGATGCCCTCAAGAAGCGGGAGCGCGGTCTATTCATCAACATCACGACGGGAACGTGGCACAGCCCATGGTGGCTGAAGCATGCTGATTCGGTATGGATGCAGGGGAGCGACTACGGGCACGACGGGTGGGGGAGCGTGCGGCAGCGGTCCATAACGTACAAGGACTGGAGGATGCATATCGCCTTCCGGGAGAAGAAGGCGCAGTACCCGCTCAACGCGTTGATGACCGTGGGCATTGTCAAAGGAAGGCACAATATAGATGCGTACCGAACGCCGGAGGAGGATGAATCGGAGAAGGACTGGCAGGATCACGTGATGATGAATCTGGGGATGGGGACGATGCACTTGGAGCTTTACATCAGTCCTTCGATCATGTCGGAGAAGGAGCTGGCATTTCTGGGCCAGAAGATCAGGTGGTGGGTGGACAACGCGAGAGTGTTCGCGCATACGAAGATGATTCTGGGCAATCCGCACAAAGGCGAGGTGTACGGCTACGTGCACTTTCGGCAGGATGGTCAGCCCCCGCATAAAGGGTTCGTTTTCATTCGCAATCCTTCGCTGGAGAAGAAAAAGGCGGAGATTGTGTTCGATAATTCGGTTGATTTGCCGAGAGGCGCGCGGCATGTGAAGCTGGAGAAGATATATCCGGGTGGAGGGGGATCAGCTCGGCGGGTCGCGCGTGGCGAGGAGGTGTCGTTTGAGCTGGAACCGTTGGAGACGAGAGTTGTTGAAGTGCGGTGGGAAAACGAATAAGGAGCGGCGCTGCTGAATTGCCTGCTTTGTTGACCACATGGAATTCACGTGAGGAGGCAAATTGAAAGACTGGTTTTGTAATGTGTTCATGCTGGTTACGCTGGCAGTCGCCTCGTTTCTGGTTTCAGGGGTGAATGTCGCCTGTGGGGCTGTCAAGGCGCGGTGGATGGAGGCGGAGATTCTTCACGATCTCGTCGAGGAATTCGGTTCAGCGGAGGTCGCGAATTGTGCCGAGAGTTCCACCGGGGATGTTCGTGGGAACGAGCGGATGAACTACTCGCTGTTGAAGCGGTACGTGTTCCTCCATCCTCCCTCTGGCGAGGCAACGGCGGCGACGGTGACCTATTCTATGCTTTTTCCACGGCTGGGGAGGGAGGAAAGGCTGTTGTTCCTTTTCGCGGTGGGGCTGAGGCCGGGTTGGCGCGATGCGGACAAGACGGGTGCGGATGGCGTCATCTTCCGTGTTCTGGTCAACGGAGAGAAAACTTACGAGCAACGGTGGGACAGGGACGGTTGGTGTTACGCGGCTATTGATCTTAGCGAGTACTCGGCGGGGAGGGTTCGGCTGACGCTAGCCTGTGATCGAAACAAGAACAGTTCGGCTGACTGGGCACTGTGGGGGGATCCGAGGATCGTCTTGTTGCGTCGCGCTTCGAGGTCTTACGGGGTATCCCCGCGACCGAATTTGTTCGCCTTTCGGACCTCATCGGGCGAGGAGATCACGGCTGAATGGCCAGCCTTGGGCGAGAAGGGCGCCGGGGTCATCCAGGCAGCCAAGAGGAACTCGAGAAATGTGCTTGGTTGGTTTCCCGCGCCTGCTTCCCAGGAGGGATCGCCTCGCTTGCCTCGAATGAAACTGGCGAGCGGTTCTGACCCTGTCCTGGAGGACACTGCCGTTGTATCTTACAGGCCTGAAGTCGAACTTGCCTCCATCGGCCAGTCTCCCGCCGTTGTCACTCCACACGAGTCCTTCCGGGTCGTCGCCGCCTTGAAGAATACTGGGGAGGGTGCGCTCACTCCTGAACATGCTTTCAGAGTGCGGCTGGGCCTACCGAGAGGATTTCAGCTTGGCAAAGCCGAGACTGCGGAAAAAGTTCTTGGCGAGATCGCGCCTTCCGAGGAACAGCTAATTTCATGGAGACTAACCGGCCCTCCGGAGGGGGGGAAGTTCCGGTTCGGTTTGAGAATCGGTCTTGCCGTCCTGAGGACATTCGAGGTTGTTGTTTCCCCGCCGGCAAGAGGGATTCACTACGGCTTTGTGAGCCCGGAAGCGAGCGGCTTTCATGAAAAGGATGACTTCCTTCTTCTCGAAAAAGGGAATAAGCGGATCGCCTTTGTGCGGGACAATGGGCGGTTTCTATACGGGACGGTTCTTTTGAAGATGGGGGGACGGTGGAGGTCGTTTGGGCATCTGGCGCCGTTCGCGGAGCTTTCCATCAAACTTCGCAATGGAGGGACGCAGAAGATCGAGATTCAGCCCTCCAAACACGAGCGCCTTCGCACCGTGGACGGAAAAGCGCTCACGGATGATGAGCTTGCGATTCGCTTCACCGAGCGGTTCACGGACGGCGATTCGGTGAGATGGGGATTCAATCAGTCGTTCACATTGAGAAAGGAGTCGCTGTGGGTGGACGTCGAGACTTCGCTGGTGGCCGACGCGCCGAGAGAGATCGCTCTGTTTATCGCGCCGAAGCTGCTTGCGGGGGATGGAAGGAAAGATTTCGGGGCGTCGAAGGATCAGGCTCTTTTCCCTGGACTGGAATATCTTGGAAAGGACGAACCTTCCTCCAGCACGCGGGACATCGCGGCTCCGCACAACAAGCGGTTTACTCCTCATCCCCTTCGCGTCACGATTCCGCTGATGGCCGTTCGAGAAGGGGAGGCAATTGTGGGACTTTCCTGGGATGTGCACCAGAGGTGGTATCTTGAGAGGGAAATGCCGATGCCTCTCTTTTCGTCGCCGAACCAGTTTCCCTTGCAGGATAACCATCTAATGAGCATCGTGGTGCCGACAGTGCCGGAGTTCGTTGAGGAAGGGGCGCTTAGCAGCCAGCGCACTCTTTCTATTGCTGCGGGCATGGCCCTCCGTCTCAAGGCTTCGATTCTCCTGATGACCGGCGTGGCGGACATTGCGGACGCGGCTGTGGCCTGGGTTGAAAGGCATGGTCTGCCAGAGGTCAGGTACCCCCGGAGCCTCGAGGAGGAGATCGAGCTGTGCCGACACGGCTTTCTCGACAGCGTGTGGGACGGGGCTGATGGGGGTTGGAGCCATTGTGTCGGGTGGCAGGCCGGCCCATATCCCGGGTACTGCACGCTTCTCAATATGGACTATTTTCTGAGCGGTGACGATGAGGTGCGCAAAACCCTGCGCGAGCGGATAGACCTTGTCGTCCGCAAGTGCCTTGAGAAGTTCGGTCCGGGTAGTCTCTGGCGACCTGATGCCTGCCACATCCTAACGGGGGAACTGCCATTTCTTGAAGGGCGGGTGGTGCGGTGCGTCGAGAGTTGGGAGCGCGCTACGGACAGAATCACAGGGAGGCAATCGCCGGATGGCTCTTTCCGGTGGCGTCCGGATGCGAGGCGAGCGTCTCTCGGAAAGCCTGGCGACACCACGAGCGGGATGTGTGCCAGAGGCGCGAATCAGATTCTTAGAGAAGCCATTGTAACGGGTAACCGCAAGCACATCGAGGCGGCATTCAAGGCCCTCGAGTTCCTGGACAGATACACGATTCCAACGGGCGCTCAGGAATGGGAATGCCCGATTTATGCACCGGACGTTCTCGCCGCGGCGTACGCGGTTAGCGCCTTTGTTCACGCGTATGAGATAACCGGGGACAATCGCTATCTGGAAAATGCCAGGTTCTGGGCGAAGACCGGCATTCCTTTCAATTATCTGTGGGATCGTGGCGAAGACATGCCGCAGATGAGGTACGCGGGCATTCCGATCTTCGGCGCGACGTTCTACACGCATTCCTGGCTGGGGCGGCCTGTGCAATGGTGCTCGCTCGTTTACGCTTATGGTCTGATCCGGCTTTCCCAGTACGACAGTTCGTTCAACTGGCGGCGTCTCGCCGAGGGGATCACGGTCAGCGCGATGTGGCAGCAATACACCGAGGGGAAAAGCAAGGGCTGCTATCCGGATTCGTGGGACCTTCTTGAGAATCGCCCGAACCCGGCTGACCTCAACCCTGAGAACATTCTTGTCAACCTGCTTGCGCTGAATGGATACGATCCGGGTCTCAAGCACAGGGTTCTCAGGCAAAACGAGGATTCGATTTTCATCACGTCCATCGCGGAAATCCTCTCCGCCGACACCGACGGAAAGGGGACCATCAAGCTTCGGCTGAAGTTCTTCCCCAAAGCAAAGAGCTATATTCTCGTGGCCGGGCTTTCTTCGCGGCTGAAGCCTGAGGTCTTTCTCAATGGCAAGCCGCTCGCTTCGACAGAGGACGTTGACAGGGTGCCCGAGGGTTGGTTTTACGACTCTCGGAAAGGCTGGCTGGTGATAGCGCTGACGCATACGGCTGGAGAAGATACACTGCGGGTCCGTCTGCGTTCTTCGTGACGGTGGACGTTTCATTTCGCGAGCGGGTATGTGCCAGATTGGCCGTGTGACTGAGACTGTCGGTGCGGGGATGGCGCCAGGGTGTCGCAGAGGTTATTCTTCAGCAAGCATCTCGCCGGCTCCTGAGGGGCGGATGCGCAGGGATCGTGCAGCTCCTTGCCCGAAGAGGTGGTTCATCTTTGCTATGTACTGCGAGGTAATTTCGTGCGGCACGAAAGCGAGGATTGTTCCCGCGAATCCACCGCCATGCACCCGGCAGGCGCCTCTTCCTTTCAGAATCTGGTGGGTGGTGGCGAGGGCGACTGATAGCCCCTGTTCGGCGGATCGTTCCGGGGGATAGACGTTCTGGCAGAGCATCCAGGAACTCCGCCCCGATTCGTTCACCAGCCGGAGGAATTGTTTGAAATCTCCTTGCTCCAGTGCCTTGACCTGCTCCACCACCCTTTGGTTATCAGCGAAGAAATGGATTGCGCGAAGGATGGCTCTGTCGCCGACTTGTTCTCGCAGCTCCTTGAGAACACCGATGACCTGTTCGAGCGAGAATTCTCGCAACGCCTCACCACCCAGCACTTTTGCCACCGCTTTCATTTCTTCGGCGACTGAGGAATAGTGTTGGGTCAGGTCCGCGTGGCTTCCGCCGGTGTTCACCACGACAATATCGAATCCGCAGGAGTCGAGATCGAAATCAACTTTCTTAACGACGGGGTTCGTCGGCTGTTTGAAATCGATGCTCACCAGTCCGCCGACGGCACTGGCCATCTGGTCCATCAGGCCGCTCGGTTTGCCGAAATACTCGTTTTCTGCATACAGCCCCATCAAGGCGATGTCGTTTGGCGGGATCGCGCCGTCGTTGTACAGACAGTTCAGGATGGTCGCGATGAGAACTTCAAACGCGGCGGAAGAGCTCAGGCCGGACCCAACTGCCACGTCGCTGGTGACGCAGGCGTTGAATCCTCCCACTTTATATTCCTTCTCTCGGAAGGCACGGCAAATGCCACGGATCAATGCAGACGATGTTTCCTTCTCGGAGTCCTTTCTTTCGAGATCGGCAAGGTCAATAATGAAGGAGTGTTTGTAGCCCTGGGAGTAAACGGTCACCGCATTGCGGGAGGTGCGGTTAGCCACAGCTATGGCGTCCAGGTTTATGGCTGCGGCGAGGACTCTCCCGTGGTTGTGGTCGGTGTGATTGCCCCCGACCTCGACTCGCCCGGGGGCGCTGAAGAATCGAGCGCCCTGGCCTTGCGTCCCGAAGCGCTTGTCCTGTTCCTCGATCAGGCGTTCATACCGAGCGGCCTGTGCGGCGATAACATTCGCATCGTCACCATAGAGGCGTGATAGTTGACTCCTGGCACCCGGTATCTTCAGACGGTTGAGGAGTTCATGATGGGACGGCATCTATATATTCCTTTTGATACGGAGGTTTCTGTGTCTGGTTCGGATGATTCTACTAAAAACCCGGAAGACTTCAAACAGACCTGTATTGGGTTTTGGGCTGCTATTGCGGTTTGAGTTCGCAATAGCTTACACTTTGTTGAACGACAGATGTTATGGGGCAAGCGATTTGACCGAAGGGGCACACCGGTTTTGATCAAACGTCGGCTGCTCCATATGCCCGCTCGGCAGGAGGGCCAAGGGGTGCCGCGGAGGGCTCGAGGAATAGAACGATGATTTTAGCGCTGAAGATAGCTGTCGGACTGGTTATCGGGATGTTAGCCGTCGCATATCTTTTCTCGCGGCTGATGACGAAACCGCCGAGGGTTCGTGGGTCGTGGCCTATGGACTTCCCTGTGAAGTACCTGCATCAGGAATTCAAGAGCTTCGACGGGACGAGGCTTGCAGGCCTATTCATCCCCGTTGAGAAGACAAAAGGGACTGTGATCATAGTCCACGGCCTCGGAGACTGCAAGGAATCGTATGCCGATCACGCGGGATTCCTGGCCAGAAACGGGTACAGTGTTTTTCTCTTCGACCTTCGCGCGCATGGCCGCAGCGGCGGGAAGCACTGCACCATGGGTTACAAGGAGAGCAAAGACATTCTTGCCGCGATCAATTTCGTTCGGGAGAAGGGGTGGGATCAGGGGGGCATGTACCTGTGGGGCGTTTCGCTCGGGGCCACAGCTTCCCTCCTGGCCGCAGCCGAACATCAGGCAGTGAAGGGCATCATCGCTGAGAGCCCTTTTGTGTCTCTCGAGAAAACGGTTGCGCACCACGCGAAGCTATTGTTCCGTCTGCCGAGGTTCCCAATGGTTTATCTGATGCTGTTCATAACCAGGCTTCGGACAGGGGTGAGGCTGCCTGAGATTGATGTGGAGCGAGCCATGCCGCGACTTGAAGATGTTACCGTTCTCTTCATCGGGGGCTTGGCTGACCGAAGGATGCGGCCTGAGACCATCAGGAAGCTATACGATGCGAAGCGAGGTAAGAAATCGCTCTGGTTGGTCGCCGAGGCACGCCACTGCGAAGCTTATTCGATCGCGCGGGAAAAGTACGAGATAGAGGTGCTGAAATTCTTAGGCGAATGGCGCGCGGAATATGAATGAGAGGCCGCTGTACCGGGAGGTTGGCTGCCGCTTCGCTCATCGTGAAAGGTGTCTTCGTGTCTGTTAAGACTCTTTATTGTCGCGTGGCCATGCCTTGGACCTTCTCCTGAATGGAGTCAGCCATTGCGGACCGATTCCCCATCGATCAGCAGACGTCAATGCCAATTTCCCTGGCGTCATCCAGATTCTCAGCTCGGCTCAGTTCCCGGGTGAGGACTACGCTATTGAGGGAGGCGCCGGAAGAAGCTGTGATCAGTGTGATGTGTGGTTGGGTTCCCTTTCGACCTTTCCGCGGCGTTCCACCAGCACCCACCGGGCGCAGTCGTTGAAACAGAACGAGCTACCTGACCGAGAGGAAAGGTGGTGAAGAGGACGTGCGGCAATCTCGTCTCTTTGTTCGATTATGCACAATGTACGGAGGGGGAGGAGACAGCGCACGAAGAGCGTGCTGGAGGGTAGCGAGGGCGGAAATCGCCGAAGATGGCTATCAGCAGACAAGCATAGGCTACCACCGTTAGCCCTGCCACGGATCGCCCGTATTGCAGTTTTCGAATTTCACGCGCCGTTAAGAAGCAAAAGCGCAAGAATCGCTTTTCATCACATGTTACATTCCGCATCTCGACCTTCGCCGGTCTGCTTCTCGCTCTTGCTGAACATGTTACGTGCTCTCCGAAGGGTCGCCTGCTTTCCCGTTTTCGAGATCAGTCGTTGCCTGGGAAGCGAGTCGCATGTTATGGTTTCCTTGGTCAGAAGTGCAGTTGTTGCCTTTCGGTGACACTATGCCGTAGGACTTTCTTACTGGCAATGCCTACGGGACGGAATGGGTGCTTGACGCTGGTCACAAAAAGGAAGTGGGCTAACATGATTGTGGGAGCTGTTTTTGTCGTCACATCCGTCCCTGTTCTTATCTCGTTTCTCTCGGGTGCGCACGCTGTCGAGTGGCATGTTGATGCTTCGGTCACAGTCTCCGGCGATGTGACTTCACCGGAAAGGGGATTCAAGACGATCCAAGACGGAATAGACGCCGCATCCGATGGAATGACTCGGGGCCGCTTATGGCGTGTATACTACGCCAGTCGGCATGACCGAGTGGGGTCTTCGGCGGCAACCATCCGGGAACATCTGATCCAACAAGGGAGGTAAGCTATGCGCAACGCGCGGACAACAAATATGTTGATTTTTCTGACGATAGCAGGCGTTGTCGTGGCCATGGGGACGCTGTCAAAGCAGAGCCCAGCACCGGCCGATCGGGCAGTGGCGGAGCAGCGCGCCCTCAAAGCCATTACGCTCAACACCAGCGCCTACAGTGTGGGACCGGGGAAGATCCATAAACGCTCGGTCAAAATCACCGCCAAAGAGCACATGCACATTGTTGCCCTGGAACACTTCGTGGGCGTCGCCAAAGGCTCGCTGAGCGACAATGGGCACATCCTTTCCACAAGTCCCGACAATCCCTGGGTGAAATGGGAAAAGGCCGGCACGGGAATGGAACCGAGCGGTACTATGGGGTACTTCGGTTACTGTGGACGTGATTACTACAGCGAAGTTGACGGAGTGGACGACGTGATGGCCTATGAATCCTTTCCGGCAGGTACGCACGTGCTGGTCCAGGGAGGCGAGGCACTCTACATGCACTGCTACGCGCATAATTTCTCGCCTGAAAACACGGGGGGGTTCCATCACATGGTTCGAGTTTTGTACTGGTGAGTCGAGAGGCCGGCTTGCCCTCCTTGGAGAACGGGGGCCTCAAGGGGTCAGGGCACCGTTGGCCATCAGGGATTGCACTTCGAGGGCAGATTTGTTGCGGTCCAGGCCAGCGATGATGCCAGCCGCGCCTCACCGGTTAGCATTGTATCGCTTAAGGGTCTCTATGCTGGCGCCCGTGGGATATCTGGCGGCCTTTGATATGTCGCCGTTGCTGCGTTCCAGCCCCTGCTTTCGCGCGGCGCCTGGCGACAGGAGTATGCGGTATGGTGGCTCCAACCCTGGTCTCGCTGCGGCGCCGTGATTCACAACAACTTGTTAGGCGAAATAGTGGGCTGAATCAACGATACACATAAGTAGAAGAACAACTATGAACACTGAAATCTATCGCTTCAAGGTAGGGAGTTTCGAATGCATGGCCGTCAGCGATGGCACTTTCACGTACCCTGACCCTACTACCCTTCTATTTGCCAACACGCCAAAAGGGGACCTTGAGCAGGCGCTTCACGAGCACAACCTCCAACTGGAGCGGTGGGCGCAGTGGGTGAGTCCGTACATCTGTCTGATGATTAACACCGGCAGGCACCATGTGCTGGTGGACACGGGCGCGGGTGGTATGGCAGCAACTACGGGAAGACTGATTCCCAATCTACAAGCCGAAGGAATCGCGCCCGATAACATTGACACGGTCATCCTCACACACGGCCACCCGGACCACATCGGTGGGAATACCGATAGTAAAGGCAAGCCAGCTTTCCCCAACGCTCGCTACGTTATGTGGAAAGACGAGTGGGATTTCTGGACCTCAGAGCCTGACCTGGCGCAACTGAAGGTTGACCAACACATCAAACAACTGCTGGTCACGTTCGCGCGCAACAACCTACCGCCGATTCAAGGCCAACTATACCCCGTTGACCATGAAATGGAAGTCGTGCCAGCCATTCGGGCCATCCGGGCTCCCGGGCACACACCAGGTCATATGGCAGTGGCCATTTGCTCGCGCGGCCAACAACTACTGTGCATCTCCGACGCGGCGCTCCATCCCATCCATCTGAAACAGCCCGACTGGCACTCCGTCTTCGACCTGGCGCCTGAACAGGCCTTGGCCAGCAGGCGTCGGCTTATGGACAAGGCCGCTGCCGAGAAAGCCCTGGTGCTTGCCTTTCATTTCCCCTTCCCAGGTCTGGGCCACGTCATCCAGAAGGAGGAGGCATGGCAGTGGCAGCCGATTGAGACGACAGGTTAGGACGTCGCCGAAGCCGTTTACGGGCCGGCCAGCGACATCATTACTTCCAAGTCAGAACGTGCCAGAAATGCCTCTTAACCATACCGCCATTTCTCAATGGATTTATCTTAGACCCCCCATTTCCTGATTTGGAAGTGGTCGCGCCGTACTCGAGATTTTCTGGCATTTCCCGGAGATCACGCACGTACAATGGAGGATCCAGCAGATAGTTCACTATGGCAAGGTAGGACTAAGCTCCTTATCGGCAGCTGATGGGGCCTGCATGGCCTTGCTGGCGGTCTCGGGCTTCTGTGCCGAGGCTTCGCACATCTTGTCTTTGTTCCCCCCCGAGCATCATCCTCTGCGAGAATGCCTCCTTCCTGGGTCGAGGCATTGTTGTCTCGAAGCCCAAACCAACCGTAGCCCCCAAGGAAGGAGGGATGCATGATGACCCCGTTACGCCAGAGGATGATCGAGGACATGCAGTTACGTTAGAGGCCCTCTTTGCCCCTACCACTGCATCCGCCTTGTCCCCAGCTTGGGCGAGAACAACCTGTCCTTCAGGTCAGGCGTTTGGCCGGAAAGGCATTATCGCCTCGGCGATGTCCGATGTCGCTTGGCTTTCTGCGGAACGGCACGCCTCCCTGCCCGCAAGTGCAGGAAACCGAACGCCGACCTTGGGTCTCGGGTCCACTGGCGATGGATGCCACGGAATGGCCAATGTGTAAATTCGGATACGACCCGATGACTATGCCGCATTTTTTAATCCGAGAGGGCCCGGCCATGACCTCTACGCAATCGCGGTAGACGCAGGCGTCAGCCATATCTTCGCTCTCGCCGCTTCGCCTACGGCTCGCAAGCTTGCGATGGTATCGTGTATGGGTCTTCTGGTATCATGAGCTGTTTTCTATTGAGGAGCATGTAGCCATGCGGCTCCGATTCGCCTCATTATTATTGACGATCAGCAGTATCCTCCGCGCTACCGCGGTTACGCCTGCTGGGGGCTTCCTCAACGGGCGGTGCGTTGCGCTCAACAGCAATAGGCTGTTGACGCACCGCGACGTGTACGCATGCCGTGAAGGTTCTGAAGTTGGTTTTCGAGCCAGAGCCATAGATGGGAGATTCGACTTCGGCGAAGTCCCCTCAGGCCGCTACAGTCTGGCCTTCATCAATCCCTGGTACAATTCGGGCGACGAGATGGAACGCACCGGCTGGGTCACAGGGATCGTGGTAGAAAAAGGCCGACGAACGACGGTGGATCTGTGCGGTCAGTGGGATGTCGGCCTGCTGCTGGGATCAAGACGGGGCAACGTCTGGAGTGACGGATACGCCGAACACGCCCAAAGTTTTGTCGCTCGCGGCGGGAATCTCATCAAACTCTCAGTTGGCGTGGCCTCGCGTCCTATGCCGATCGATGTGACCGTGCACCGGATAAGAGTGGACGGGCCACAGTTAGGTCCAGCGCGGTCTTTCAACACGACGCATGAAGGCCATGTGTTCTGGTCGGCTGGTGACGTGCCCCTCCTTCCCGGAGAACGGTACTTCGTAAGGCTTCGCTCGCGCGACGGAACGCCTTGGTCGGCATACCTGTGCGGCATAGGTGACGGCTATCCTTCTGGCCTGGCCCATTTTGACGGCCATGCCCAGCCGGGAACAGACTTGGCCATCAATATTTCGACGGATTGCGACGGACTGACGACCGCTTTCGCAGGACCTCCCCCGTTTGATTCCAAGGGCAGCAATCTCGGGGCCTGGGTGACCCAGAGTGCAGGCCAAACATTCGTGGCTTTGGGCACCAATATACTTCTGGCTGCAGTTCCGGTTGCCGTCGCTGGTACTAAACCGGAGTCGGAGACCATAGGTCAGGTAAGGTTGGGCTTGCGTGAGGACGGCCCTGATGGAGACCGAATCGCACCCCCTCGAGTGGTGCCTTTCGCCAACGATTGGCAGGCAGTGGCCCTCTGGTCTCCCGGCGAAGCCCGCACCGTCCCAGGGGATACCTATTACCTGGAGATATCCCTTGCCGGTGGCGCTGGGTTCTTCAGCTACGCCGGCTTTGACCGCTACTCGCTGGGATCCGCATTCCGCGACGGTAAGCCAGATATGGGAAGGGATATTTGTGGACGGGTTCTCTGTAATGGTGGGGGAGGTAAGCACTATGCCATATACAATGTGAGGATGGCGTCCGGCGATCTGTGCGATCACGGGGTCGTTAGCTTCAGCACCAATCAGCGGGTCACAGCGGAAGTGATTGTGGGCGGAGCCCGGTACACTGCCTCGCAGAAGCCCAGCTTGGAACACCAAGCAGACAACCCTTTGGCCGGCGCCAACAGTTTCAGGATCGAATGCGGCGACGGAGCGGTATCCCCTTGGTTCGCGGCCGGGACGGAAGGCACAGCGGAGCTGGCTACGACGGACTATCCCCCGCCTCCACTGGAGATGCGCAACCCGAGTTATCATCCTGGGCGGAACCTGCTGGTTAATGGATCATTCGAAGAAGCTGGGGAGTCGGGGATTCCTATGGGCTGGCAGATCGAGGGAGAACCGCACGGTTACACAACGGGGCCACAGCATGGGTTGTTTCCGCCTGACGGTGAGTGTATGTTCGGCTGGTCTCGCCGGCGTACGCCGGGGGCACCTCGGGCGGAAGTCCTGCGAACCGACCGCGTCTATCAGGAGGTGGCCACTCGGCCAGGCCAGTCATATATAACCGAGGCTTGGATTTACACCGCCGCGGTGCACGGCGACCCAAAGGACTTCTTCGATGGACGCGATGGGCAAGTGCGGGTCCGGCTTTTCGCCCAGCCCCAAGATAGCGGAAAAAGAGAACATGCGCACCGCACCCAGTTCTACTGCACTTGTAGCGAATGGCTACATATTAGGCACCTTTGGACGGCGCAATCATCCAGAACGCTGGTGGGGGCGGCTTTCTTCCAGTGGTACGATTTGGCGCGAGCTTCCGCCTATGTGGATAATATCCGTCTGACCGAGGTCGCTTCGCAGAGGGTGAGATATTCCAGTCGCACGTTGGGTATCTCGCGTTGACAGGTCATTTCCCCAAGCAATGTGCAGGCACAGTTTACGGAACGACGTCGGGGCGCTGAGGAAAGGGACTTCCAAGTGAAAGAGCCTCAAGGAGAAACGTGAATCGTTGTTTTTACCGGGCCCTCGTGGACCGCGGCTCAACTTCGATCGCGCCCAAACGCTTAACTCTGGGTCAAAGAGTGCATGGGCAAGGCGGCAGAAGTCCTCACAAGGGTCGTTCAGAAAATCAGAAGAAGGCAACGAATTATGTTAAAAAAACCGGAATACACTTCCCTCCCGGATCATGTTCGTCTCATTTGCAGCAGCCGTGCACGGCTCTCAGCCGGTGAGCTCGATGACCAAACAAAGGTGCCGCCTACGCAATTTGAGTAGTGACTGAATCGCGAGTTAAGCAAAGTCCCCAGTAAACCGGGGGAATCAATGACAACGTCAATACTAACATGTACAGTGGCCGGCGTGATCTTCGGTTGTTCTGTACCGATTGTTTGTTCGGGAGAGGAGTCGAAGCCAGGCGAGCTTGTGGTCTCTGATTGTTTCTGCGAATACGCGGCCAATCCGCTGGGCGTCGACGTGCCTCGGCCCAGGTTTAGCTGGGTGCTGGAATCGAGCCGTCGAGGACAAATGCAATCCGCGTATCAAATCCTTGTGGCCGGCAGTTGCCAGAAGCTGGATGCGGGTATCGGCGACAAGTGGGATAGCGGAAAAACCGCATCGGATCAGTCCGTCAATGTACCCTACGAGGGCAGTCCACTGACAAGCGGTGAAAAGTGCTGGTGGAAAGTCCGGTGCTGGGATAGGAACGGGAGCGTCAGCGCCTTCAGCGAACCGACTACGTTCGAAATGGGATTGCTGAACCAAGGAGACTGGCGAGGCCAATGGATTGGGATGCGTGCCAGCAACTCCATGAGATATGGGGAGGGCAGGTCTGGCAAGGCGCTTCTCCTCGACGGAGAAGGCGAGTCCGTACGAATCCCTCACTACGCAGAACTCAAGCCTGACCGGGCCATCACCATCAGTGCCTGGATTAGACCGACGCAGTGCAGTGAAACGTGGCGGGAGATCTATCGCAAGGAGGACGGACACGCCCGTCAACTTCTTGCGATTGGCAAAACCGGTGAGCTCTATGGGTTGTGGTGCGGCCTGGGGACTGGTGGGTTGTACATCGAACGCGGTGCGCCGCTGGCGGCTTCGCACCTACACGATGGGCGCTGGCATCATGTCGCCGCCACTTACGACGGGACCCACATCCGATTTTTCGCCGACGGCAAACAAATTGGCAGCCAGAAAGTAAACGGTTCGATCGACACCACTGGATCGAATCCTGCCTATGTTGGTTCGCTCAACGGCACCAGCGAATTCTTTGCCGGCGGAATCGACGACGTCCGAATCTATTGCCGGGCGCTCTCGGCAGCGCAAATCAAGGCGCTGACTGATGGGCCTCAAGCTGAAGACATCCCGGGCCTGGTGGGGTGGTGGAAATTCGACGGTAATCTTTCCAGTAGCGCTGGCGGCCTGGACGGTGAAGCGGTGGGCGGGTCTTGTGCTCCGTCTCCCCTCATGCGGAAGGAGTTCGAAATTGAGAAGGAAATCAAACGCGCCCGGGTATATTTCTCCGGCCTGGGTTGGTCCGAACTCTTCATCAACGGCCGGATGGTCGGCGACCATGTCCTCGACCCCGCTGCCACGGACTACGACAAGCGGGTCCTCTACGTAACCCACGACGTCACAAAACATCTCCGCCAGGGTCGCAATGCGATAGGCGTCATGTTGGGCAATGGATGGTACAGCGAACCCCCGTATCCCGGGTACGGCGACTCTCCCAGGCTGCTTTTACAGATAAATATCGAATTTGGCGACGACAGCAAGAGGAGCGTCGTAAGCGACCAATCTTGGAAGACCTCCAGCGGCCCAATTACCCGCAACGATATCTATGGCGGTGAATCTTACGACGCCCGGCTGGAGAAGCCGGGCTGGACTAAACCTGGCTATGACGATTCCGCCTGGGAATCGGCTGTGGTCAAGAAGAGCCCCGGTGGAAAAGTGGTGTCACAGCTTATGCCTCCGATCAAGGTGAACAAGACGATTAAGCCAGTGCGGCTCACCAATCCGAGACCCGGCGTCTACGTGTATGACATGGGCCAGCTGTTCGGCGGTTGGGCACGCCTTCGTGTCAAAGGCCCCAGCGGCACCAAGGTCACCATCAAGTATTCGGCCCGACTTCATAAGGATACTGGATTGATCGACAAGTCGCGACATCGCCGAGAGAACGAAACCGATTACTACACCTTGAAAGGGGACCCCGAAGGAGAGTTTTACCAGCCAAGGTTCACCTACCATCCTGTCCGATACGTTCAAATCGAGGGCTATCCCGGTCGGCCAACCCTTAAGGATCTTCAGGGCAGGGTGGTCTACTCGGCAGTTGACCTGTCCGGGGACTTCCACTGCTCGAATCCACTGTTAAACAACATTCATCGTAACGTCATATGGACGTTCACGAACGGCCTGTACGGCTTTCCCCTCGACTGCCTGCACCGAGAGCATTGGGCATGGCTGGACCCGGCAACGGTTGCCTCGACCTTGTATGCGAGAAAGTATATGCCGCTTTTCTGGATGAAGTGGCTCGATGATGCAAAGTACGCCCAGGATGATGACGGGGTCATCCCGGATGTTGTTCCGGCTTACCCCCTTAAGGGCAGAAGGAGAGGCGATCCTGCGTGGGCCACTAATTACGTGCTGCTGGTCTGGTATCTTCATCAATACTACGATGACAAACGCGTCCTTGAGGAACACTACTCCAGTATGAAGCGATGGATGGATCACCTCACCTCCATCGCTGAGAACCATCTCGTGAACAAAGGCCATTACGGTGACCATATGCTGCCAGGGGATGGCCCAGGCGAGGAACAATTTATCTCAAAGGAAACACCGCCTCCGTTGATCTGGACCGCCTATTACTATCGAGGCGCAGCCATCCTCGCTCATGCGGCCGAGCTGCTCGGCAAGAAGGAGGATGCCGGTCACTTCCGCCGCTTAGCCGAGGAAATTAAGAACGCGATCAATAGAAAGTGGCTCATCCGGGAAACCAATCAGTATGCCACTGGCTCGCAGACGGCCAACGTCTTCCCCCTGGCGTTGGGCATCGTACCCAAGGCGAATGTGGAAGGGGTTCTGCGCAACCTTGTCCGTGACATTGTAGAGAAGCGTCGCGGCCATCTTCATACAGGAAATACCGGCACCACCTGCCTGATTGACAAGCTCACCGAACACGGACGAGGGGACGTCATGTACACGATCGCCACGACGACTACCTACCCTGGCTGGGGCTACATGATTGGACAAGGAGCGACAACAATTTGGGAGAATTGGAGCCTCTCGAACGACGCCGAGAGTATGATCATGTGGGGTTCAATTGAGGGGTTTTTCTATAACGATCTGGCAGGCATCCAGGGCCCGGACTACTACGGGCCAGGTTACATGGTGCCCGGTTTCCGGCACATCCGCATCCAGCCTCATGTGCTCGGGGACCTGACCAGCGCCAGGGCTGCAATCCGGACGGTCCGCGGGCGGGTGGCGGTCGCCTGGGAAAAGGGCTGTTCATCCCTCACGATGAAGGTGACCATCCCGGTCAATAGCGATGCGAAGGTGGGTGTCCCGAAGGTGGGTCTCGCGGACGTCTTAGTCAAGGAAAGCGGCGAGACTGTTTGGCGCAAGGGGGCGTTCGTCGAAGGGGTCGCCGGAATAAACGCAGCTGAAGAGACCGACGAGTACGTAACTTTCGATGTCGGTTCGGGGGAGTACGCGTTTTGGCTGGCCGCTAGGCAGCGACAGGAATAACGCATCGCACAACAAAAAGTCAGCCGAGATGCTCATGGTGTGCGTAGTCAGTCGATCGGCGCCCTCACACGGAGGCAGACCGTGGCGTCAGGGGACCAGCTTGTCTGCTCGAAAGTGTTCGTCCGTATCTATTGAACGGGGAAGAACCTGAACGAGGCTGTCTACAATGTATGCGGCAACCCTTGCAGTCCGAATAGTACTGCCACGGATGATTGTGCTTCTCAAAGGACAAGCGGCATCGTCTCCCGCAAGAAAGGCGTCGGACCTTCTGGAAGCTACGTCCTTTCGACCCCCCTGGTCCATCCTGTCCATCTTCTCCCCACGCTTTTGCCTGTATCGCACCTTTAAATGCGTTTTTGGTTTTATCGCTTTCGTCCGCATGTTTAGCCTCCTTTTTGACCTTTTCGGGAACGTGGGTCGCAGCGTCAGGTCCTTTCGTGACCGGCGTCGGGTCTTTGCTTGACCTGCTGTCCCAGGTGCAGTAGCCTTCTTGTCGAATAATGATGGCGCACAAAAGGAGGTCAGACACGATTTGTCACCGGCTTCGTTTTGCTTGAAGGCAAGCGGGGAAACAGGGTTGATGAGGATTTAAGGATACTGCACTATGACGCTCCAGGGAGGCACGGGAGAGAGAATCAGCCAACTTTTTATCTTGTCTCCACTACACGAGGGCAGATAGAAGAAAACTTGTATTATGCTTTCATGGGAGAAAACGATGAGAAATCAATCGCTGCTCGGTGCAGTGATTGCGGCGCTTCTATTTACGATGGGTTCGGCGGCCAAGGGTGTCGAAGAGTCCGAAGGGGGTAAGACCGAAAATGCTAACCCCAGAGAAGCGTACGTCTTCAAAACTATCGGTGAAAAGAAACTGAAGATTCATTTCCATTATCCGTCTGACTGGAAGGCCACCGATCAACGTCCCGTTATTATCTTGTTTTTTGGAGGGGGTTGGACCAGCGGTGGGGTCGGCCAGTTTACACGCCAGGCAGAGTATTTTGCCAGCCGGGGTCTGGTGGCTGCCCGCGCGGATTATCGCGTGAAAAGCCGGGACGGCGTCACGCCCGACAAGTGCGCAGAAGATGCCCGCACCGCTGTGCGCTGGGTGCGCGCCAATGCCGGCAAACTGGGCATCGATCCTCAGCGGCTGATCACTTCGGGCGGATCGGCAGGCGGTCATCTGGCGGCATGCGCCATAATCGTCAAAAGCGTGGAGGCTGAGAACGACGACCTATCCATTTCCACCATTCCCCAGGCGATGGTGTTGTTCAATCCAGTCCTCGATTTGACCAAGGGGCCAATGGTCAAGCGCCTCGGCGGGGACAAGGAGCTCGCGCGAAAGATCTCACCGACGCTGCATCTGGACAAAAATACCCCGCCGGCAGTGATCTTCTTTGGCTCTGAAGATCGGTTGAAAATGCACGGCCATGAATATTGGGAGAAGGCCAAGTCGCTCGGGGTTCGGGCCGATAAGTTCATTGCGGAAGGCCAGGGCCACGGGTTCTTCAATCACTCTCCATGGCTGCAGCGGACCCTCATTGTCGCTGACAAATTCCTCGCTTCCCTTGGCCTCCTCGAAGGTGAGCCGACAATGCAGGCCCCAACTGGTGAGGCATCGCAGGCACAGGGGCAACAGAATAAGCGGCAGACCTGGCAGAGGCATCAACGGGCCGAACAGGCCAAGCGGCAGGCCCAACGATTCTTTGGGCAAAATGATCGCGACAATGACGGCAAACTCTCGCGCGCCGAGTTCCCCCAACGCCTGAGGCGATTTTTGATCGCGCTGACGCTAACAAGGACGGCGTGATCACGCTTCAGGAGGACATCACCTTTCGCGCCGCGCGTGCAAGGCGTCAGCGGCCGGACCGGCCCAGAATTCCCGCGCCCGATTTTACCGATATCAAATACGGTCCCCATGAGCGCAACGTCTTCGACCTTTGGCTTGCGAAAAGTGACAGCCCGACCCCGCTGGTCATCTATTACCATGGAGGCGGCTTCCGCGGCGGTGATAAACGTTCGGTCAACAGGGCACTTCTCAAACAACTGGTCGAGGGCGGCGTGTCTGTTGCCGCAGTAAATTACCGCCTCTCGGGGGTGGCTCCCTTCCCCGCGCAGATGCACGACTGCGCCACAGCCCTGCAGTTCATCCGACATCACGCGGCGAAGTACAACATTGATCCGAAACGTGTTGGAGCGACGGGCGGCTCGGCCGGTGCGGGCATCTCGCTGTGGCTCGCATTCCACGACGACCTTGCTGATCCGTCAAGCTCGGACCCGGTCGCCCGTGAGTCCACACGTCTTACCGCCGCAGTCGTGTACGCCGCGCAATCGTCATACGACCCACGCTTCATTAAGGAATTGTTCGAAACCAACCAGGTGGATGGCGCGCTGATTCCCCTCTTCGGCATGGCAGAGCCAAGGGATGTTGACGATCCCAAGTTTCATCCCCTTTTTGAGGAGGCGTCGCCGATCAACCACGTCACTTCCGACGATGCCCCAGTGATGCTGTTTTATCCTCAGGCGAACAGGCCCCTTCCGCCCAATTCGGATGGCAGACAGCACATCCACCATCCAAAATTCGGCTTCGTCCTGAAGGGAAAACTCGACAAAGTCGGCGTTGAATGCGTCCTGAAGCTGCGTGAGCAGTATCCCGATGGCGCCCCGATTGAGGAGTATGCGAAATTCTTTCTTGATAAATTCGGGATGACCTCAAGACAGTAACCGGGGAGTCGTTGTCTGTCTCGCCAAGACAGCAATCATTAGACCATCATTTTTGATTTTGGCAGGTCAAGTTGTCAATGAGAGTTGCAGCGAGCCGGTTTCGATCCAGCGACCAACCACTCCTGATCTTGTTTGAGACAACCGATATTGCAGTTTCGAAATTCACGCGCCGCATAGTTGACTTTCCAGAGGAAACGGGCCTATATGAAGGCTGTCTCTCGTTGTCCCTGCCGTGCTGGGGGGCAACGCTATGGTGGTCGGGGACAGGAGCAACGCGGTCTCGCATTTCCCACATCGCTCCAGATAGCAGCATGGGCCGCTGTGGCTCCATGATCGCAGAAACGTCTGACTTCACCGTTTTCGCACGGGCCCGGCAAGCCGACCTAAGGTCCGCCGTAAAACACGAGGTTATCGTATGTCCGTCTGTCGGCACGTTTCCGCTGATGCTCTTCGAGATCTCCCTGGTATTCGCAGTGAAAGAAGCGACCGTCGAAGACAGGAGGCGGGAGCATTGAGGACTTGCCCTCGATAGCTCCGGCGAGATGCAGGATAGCCAACGGGGCCTCGTCGCCGGTGCGGGCGTATTCCCGCCCTGGACGAGGGAACATACCGGTCGACGCCTGCGTTTCCAGAATGTTGTCGGCGATCCGGCGGGCAAGTCGCAGGATCGCGCGGTCATTCGTAACCCGGTAGAGCTCAAGAAGTGCGTAGATCGATTGCCAGCTGTTGTGATCCGTATCCAAGCGTAGTGACATCTCGGCACCGCTAGGCTGGCCTATGTCACCAAAACGGAACTGCTTGCCGATCTGTCGCACCATCCGCCAGTGCGCCTCATCACGCGTTAGGCGATAGGCCATGGCGTAGCTCCAGAGGATAAGGCCGTCTGGCCCGCGTGGGGCGAACGACTTCGGCACGTAATAGCCGGTGCCGGCCCGCCGCCACTTGATCGGTGTGGCATCGATCATCACGGCGATGAACTGCCCTTTTGTCGGGTCGTAGCTGTGCCGTGAGTACACCTTGAGGTCATCCGAGGCCCACTGAATAAACTCCCGCCCCACCTCGGCGCATTTGCCGCCAGCCTTGATCAGGTTCACGCCCGCCTGCATCTGCGCCAATGGCAAATTATGGTAGCGGTTCACCTGGTGGTAGGAGGCAACAATCTTCGCCTCGTTGATGTTTGGGTGCACGTGTCCGAGCGCATCTTGCGCGCGGTCATGTTTGCGATAGCTGAGTTGTCCGCCGCAGAGGCCTGTCTTCGGGTGCCTGCCTTGCTGCCACCGATAGATCAGGCGACGGGTCCACGTCAACGCTTTGGCGTTCTTATCCAGGAGAGCAAGCATTACTCCGCTGTGCATGAGCGGCGGCGTGACGTTGACAAAGGACAGGTTGTTGCCCCGCGCCGGGAATGGAACTTGAACGTCCTCATCGAAATCGTGATCCCATTGCGGACGAAATCGCTTCTTTGTGCTCGCATGGCGGTTGTAATCCAGGAGCGACCAGTCGAGGATGTGCGCAGCCCAGATCATCTCCATCAGACTGCGGGTGGCCTCGGCATTCACTCGCCACATGAGGCGATAGTACGGCTGGTGGCTCTTCAACTCGTGAACATCGGCGTACTGACCAACCGGCCTTTCCATCTCCAGGTCCCAAGCCAAGTGACCATTTCAGAACAGCAGCCCGTTTGGCGTGCGCAGATGTTGCAGCGTGCGACGCCCCGCCGCTTCCGCAGCCCGGCGGTACCTTCTCTCCCCTGTCAGCACCGTCAGCCCATCCAGCACGCGTAGCAGCGGCTGCTGGCTGGCGAAGTTCGACAGTACCCAAGTCTGACCCCGGCACTTCCACCTGACTGGCTCCAGGGTCTTCACATGCAGACCATCAACGAACAAAGGCGTTTTCTGTCCTCCGTAGACGTCCCGCCCGTGTTCGAGAACGGTGTCGGCGAAAGACCGAACGGCCTGGATATACCGCCCGCTGCTTGGATGCGCTTCCTCACATGCGCCCCGGGCTGCGAGCACGGCGAATATTCCGGCAACAAGCAAAAAATGCTCGTGCCACAGTTTCATTGTCGCTCGTTTCATGTTTTCCCTCTTTCTGATGATTTGAGTTCGGCCGCCTCGGGCGAGCCAACGAAGTATGGCAGCAGCGTCGGACATTCGACACCCGTAAAAAGATCCCGGACGGGACCGGTCACTGATATGATACAAACGAACCGTTTCTTATTGAAACCTCCTTCCCAGACTGGCAGACTCATTTATCTGGTCATTCAGCGAGAATCTGCACCTCTGGGACCAGCTTCTCGCGCCTGGGATTGGTTATAGCTTGGTGGCCAGCAGCATGTCACAATGCAAGGGTTGCGAAAAGGATTCTTGCTCATACATCGCATCAAGGTCAAACCGTTTCTATCGCAGGAGCGTTTGGGGGACGGACGTTCTCGGCGCCACCACGGTAACCTCGGCCTGAGTGCTACGATTTTCGACCGACCCCCGCCTCGCTTTTCAACCGACGTTCACACCTTAGCGACAAATGGAGGAAGAGCACGATGAAATTTCTGAAGTTCTGTCTGATCGGGATATTGGCCGGCATAGCGCTGTCAAGGGCAGGTCTCGGCGAGGACGAGGGGTTGGTCCCGTTGTTCAACGGCCGCGACCTTTCCGGTTGGGTCAATGTGAATTGTGGGCCAGGGACGTTCTCTGTTCGAGATGGCGTGATCTACTGTACGGGCATTCCAACCGGCCTGCTGAGGACCGACCGGCAGTACGAGAACTTCGTTCTTGAACTGGAGTGGCGCCATTTGAAGCCGCGCGGCAATGCCGGGTTGTTTGTGTGGAGCGCCCCGCTGACGGCCCCCGGTACGCCGTTTGCGCGGGCGATCAAAGTGCAGATTCTCGATGGACGCAACACCGAGAACTATACCAGCCATGGCGACGTCTTCGCCATTCACGGCTCGACCATGAAACCTGACCGGCCTCACCCGGCTGGATGGGAGCGGTGTCTCCCCAGCGAGCGCCGATGCAAGCCGGCCGGCCAGTGGAACCACTACCGCGTTACCTGCAATGACGGCACCATCAAGCTGGCCGTCAACGAGAAGGAGGTTTCCGGCGGAAGCGGCTGCAGCTACCGCAAAGGCTACATCTGTCTTGAATCGGAGGGCTCGCCGGTCGAGTTCCGCAACATCCGTATCAAGGAGCTTCCGTCCACCAGTCCCAGGACTGACGAAATCGCACCTGTAGCCGAAGGCTTTTGGCCCTTGTACAGCGGCGTCGACTTAGCTGGCTGGCGGGTGGAGCCCGGACAGGAAAAACACTGGCAGGCGAAGAACTGGTTTCTTGAGTTCGACGGCAAGGGCAAGACGATCTGGACTGAGCAAGAGTTCGGCGACTTGGTGCTTGTGTGCGATTGGCGATGGACGGCCAAACCCGTCAAGCGACAGCGGCCGATTGTCCTCGCCGACGGCAAGCTGGCCATGGACGAAGAAGGCAAGGTGAAGACGGTGGAAGTACTCGACGCGGGCGACAGCGGTATCTACCTCCGGGGAAGCAGCAAGAGCCAGGCGAACATCTGGTGCTGGCCCATTGGCTCAGGCGAGGTCTACGGCTATCGGACCGACAAGAGCATGCCGCCGGAGGTGCGGAAGGCTGTCACTCCGAGAGTCAAGGCTGATGCTCCGCTGGGCAAGTGGAATCGTTTCATGATCACCATGAAAGGAAATCGGCTCACTGTCGAGCTGAACGGCGAAACGGTGATCAACAACGCACGCCTGCCGGGAGTGCCGGAGCGTGGTCGGATTGCACTGCAAAGCCACGGGGCGCCGATACAATTTGCGAACCTGCTAATCAAAGAACTGGATTGACTCGACAATCCTGCTCCAGTGCGTGCGAAGTAGCGCGCCGACGTCACGTTGAACACGTCGTGGGCTTAAACACAAACCGCACTCTTGGACTGCCCAGACTTCGCTTTAGAGCGTACAGAAAAGCGCCGGTCATTCGCCCAAGTCATAGCGTCAACCCCGTCGCCGAATTCACTGCTTGGTGGCCGTAAGCGCCGTTAAGAAGCAGAAATGCAAAAAATGGAATTCAGGAAAGATTATCAGGCTTAATTGCGCCAGAGGGCGGGATCAGGGAACCAAAAAGCTTCGGCAAGAAGGCCTTGGAAGACTGTTGCCCCACAAGTTTTCATCGCCGACCGAGACCGCGTGGGGCCTTCACACTCGCCCTCACAATGCAACGCGGTAACGAGTACGTCGGCCGAGCATTTCAAGGTTTCCACTCGGAATGTATGCCTCTGAGCCAGCCAACAGGGGCGCGCCACTCGGGATAGCTGGAACAGCCGATTGATTGAGCCAAGAAGTCTCACTTCCCAAATGAGCTGGCAGGTTCAGCGACGATTCTATTTGCGAAGTTGGCATAGTATCCGGGAATGCGGATGCCTCCTCCCACTCCAGCTCTCCTGAATGTGATCTTTGTCTTGTCGATCGTGATGGTGACTTTCTGGCCTTCGATCCGTACGATCGCCTTTTCTGCGGAAGCGACGTTGGCATCAGCGGCCGTCAACACGTGGAGAAAGTAGTCGGTAGGCCTTTGTCGGGAGGGAGATATTTCGATACGACATTCCGGGGCAGGGCCGGTGTCTCGGTGGGGGAGGTATGTCTTGCCGCCGTAACTATAAAGGTTCGATCCGGAAACGAGCATTACCTGAGGGTTCCTTGGAAGCAGTGTTTGGATGAACAACCGCCCCTTGCCGTTGGTGATTACCAGGTGATCCGCAGTCCTAGTTGGGACCTTCATGGCTTGAAGCAGCCAGGTTTTTTTGAAGGTGGGGTTCCGGGAATGAACGCGATCGAAGATGATAAATGTATCCGGTCGAAGGAAGACGATCTGACGGGTAAAATGCGCCAGCTTTTGGGGCGAGTAAGACCTCGTGCAGTCACCCGCTACATACATGTAGGCCCCTCGATCTTCGAACGCCAGGATGTCAGCGATATCGTACAAGTCTCGTCCTTTTTGCCATTCGGCCAAATCTGAGACGGCACCGTTGTGATGTGGCCAGGAATGCGACTGCCCTCCGTCGTTTCCTGAGACGGGTCCGGCACGCATCCTGGGCCAGGTCTCGGAGGGGTCAAGGATCAGAATCGTGTTGTGAGCAATGGACCGCAAGTGATAGTTGACGTCATGGTTCGAGCCAAATGAGTCGTAGTGGCCACCATCCCCGACAAGCTCATCATACTTGTAAATGAGAAAATGTCCCACATCCAAGTGTTGATGTGCCGTAAACCGGTCTCCGCATTTGAAGAAGAAATACGTCGCGTCTTCATCCCACGAACTGCGGGCGTAGACGTAGCCGGGACCCACGCTGATGTGTGAGAGTTTGAAGCCTTTCAGATCCCCTTTGTTGACCGTGGTGTCGCGCCAGAGCAAGTCCTTGTAAGCGTAAACGCCGACACTGGAGCGTGGTGTCGTTTCATTGAACGTATGCACTGCCTGGTGGCTCGGGTCCTCACGGAAGTGGTTCACAACGATGCGCCGGGCGAATAAGGCTTTATCCCGATCGCCACCGAAAACACGCCCCCCACCGTCGCCCATAGGGATCGGCCGTCGGGAGTTGTACACGCTGATGCCAGGATAGGCTTCGAACATGCTCGCGATCGCACGGTTTTTGAAAAACCTTGGGGCCTGGGCGTAATAGTCGATGCCTTCGCAATTCCGTGCAACCTCACAGAAGAACAGCCACTCGTAAAGCCAATAGTTGACATAGTACCCTTCGGCCCAGCCGCCGCCATCCCCCGCCGTATTGAGGGCTGGTGCCGCCCGGGTGAGCCACTCTTGTTCAAGCGCCCTGAGAATTACGGGAGCGCGGTCATTTTCATAATAGGTTGCGTAACATGCAAGTCCGATCCCCCAGTTCTTGTAACCGTACCACCCATTGTGGAAAACATGAGTTTCGGAGGAGATGTTGGCATCAACGGTCTTGTTCATGTACTCGTGAAACCCCTCGCGCTGCTGTTGGGTCCAGTGCTCATGGCATAGATCGTAGACAATTGCACAACGCGCAAGGTCGTGGGCGAAGGGAACGTGCCCCTTTCGAACGGGCCCCTTGATGTATTTCATCGCCATGTGCACTGTGCGATTGCCGAGTTGCTCATCCCGCTCTATCGCGCAAACCAGAGCCATCGAGATCATTTTCGAGTGATCGTCAGCGTCGAGCTCGCGCGCGACCCTCACCACGCGCCCATATGCCCCGGGGCGTTCCTTCGCCAGCTTTTGCAGACGATGGCGGGAACCAAGTAGCCGCGGGTGTTCCACAGGAACGGGGCGTCTCACCTGCTGAGCAATAGAGGGGATGAGGCTCATCCAGAAGAGAAGCGCTCCTCCAATGTGGAGGGCACAGAGAAAACAGAACGAACGTTCTGATCTCCTCATCGCAAGAATCCTCCGCGTGTCCAACTATGCTATAGCCTTTATGAGTGTAAGCTTCAACCCGATGGAACACCACTCGAAATGTCCAGCCGCTGGCGATTAGAGAGGGATCGACCAGAGAAATCGCCGTTCGCAAGCTGGGACCCGGTGTTCGAAACCTATGCTGTTCTCATTCTCATGCAACGAGCCGGTCCTTAACGATAACTTCCTGCTTATAGGATAACACTCGCAGGTTCTTAGAGGTCAACAGAGGACGGTGTTCTGGACCTGTGGCGCCCTTAGGTGCGGGAGGTGCGTGGTTTGACATGGTGCGCACGTGTAGTTCCTGAAATACGGGATCTGCCTTTATGCATTGCTTTATCCAGCGGCCCAACATACTCCAATTCGGCTTGGCTCAGGCCGGTCGTCCGGGAATTGGAATGACGCCCTCCTTTGGGATCTCCACGTTGCCCGTCTCGAAGTCCTCTCCAGTTGGCTTAAGCGTGAGGTTGTAAAAGTCGGGCTTCTTGTTCGGATCAACCATGATCTCGTCCCACAAGACCCGCTGGCCGGTATAGGCCGAGATCCTTCCCAGGACCGCGGTCGCGGTGGATTCGGCGACAGCCCTCGCCTGGTCGAGCGGCTGCCTCTTCGACACGTAGTAAAGCGTGTCCACCTGTTCCTGCATGGAGTCATTGGGCGCTTTCGGCAGATCGGCGGGGATCGGCGATGCTTTCGGCTTCGGCCCGTTGGATCCGGACGTCCGGCCCTTCTCGTAGACGAAATCATGCCCTGTCCAGTTCCAGCATCCATTGATCTGGCGGCACATGCTGTGGATGTGGACGCCGTCACCGTAGTCATAGTCCACACTGAAGAAATCACACATATCCCCCGCTGGACGGCGTGCGCGCCCCGCGAAGCCAACCGCACTGACCGGTGGGCGGCCAACGAACCAGTTCGCAACGTCAATGTTATGGACGTGTTGCTCGACGATGTGATCTCCCGACAGCGCGATCCAGTTCTGCCACGACCGGACCAGGTCCGCCGGCTCCTTGGGGTTGATGGGGCCCCGCCAGAACATGTGCCCGATGCAAAAAGCAATCCGACCGCCATACAGCCGTCCCAGCGCCTTTTCGACGGCTATGGCCTGGTGCGTATGGATGAAGTTCCAGTTGTGGCGCATCTCGGTGCCGGAGGTGATGACCAGCCCTTTCTTCTTTGCCAGTTCGCCAGCCGCGATCACCCGTCGGCAGCCCGGTGGGTCCACGGCCACCGGCTTCTCAATGAAGGCGTGCCTCCCGGCCTCAATGCACGCTTCCAGGTGCAGCGGCCGGAACAGCGGCGCCGTCGCCATGAGCACGATCTCCACATCGGTCTCGAGGAGCTTCCTGTAGCAATCGGCCCCACCGAAGCACCGCTCCGGAGGCAAACGAAAGCGCCTGCCCGTCCGCAGGGCCCGGTCCTTAAAGTAGTCGGCCGTGCCGACCACCTCAACGTTGAACCCGAGCAACTTGCCCGCCTCGACACTGTCGGACAGGGCACGGTTGCCTCGGCCGCCACATCCGATCAGGCCAACTTTGAACGTTGTTCCCTGCCTCTTCACCTCTGCTCCGAGGATCAGGGGAGCTGCCAAACCCGCTCCCACGGTTCCGATGAACTGCCGCCTTGAAACACGTCGCTTGCCCATCGTCATTTTGCACCCTCCTTCCAGATCGCTTTGAATGTTCGGTTGTTTCCCTGATTTTCACCGATTGACTTGATAGTATCACATACCCAGTGCCGAGGAACCAAATCTAATGGCAAGCAACTACTTGGGGGAGAGCCCAACCGAACGGGGAAGGATGTGGGATATTGTTGAGTAGCGCCGTTTAAAAGCGAAAGCGCGCGATTTGGGCCTTAACAAAGCTTTAGAGGAAAATCTGTGCCTCAAGCTGTCCGCTTCGATTCGAACAGACGAGTGTATTCTGGGTCTGGAGTCATGTAGAATAGACGATGATGTTGTCTTGAGGATGCAGAGATGTGTGCGCTCCGAAATGCACCAGCCCAAATCAGACCAAGGAGATACCGATGAAAATGTGTCGCAGCATTCTGGTTGCTTTGTGTGTACCGTTGGTTGCTCCCTCGCCCACGCAGGCCGCCACCGGTGATATCGTCAGGCAACTGCCCACTCCCGGTCGTTGCCCGACGGGGTTGACTTTCGCTGGAGAATCTCTCTGGCTGGCGGACAGGAGGTCCGACCTCCTCTACCGGATTGACCCCAACGACGGCCACGTGATTGAATCACTCACGGCGCCCGGCTATCAGGTCGAGGGACTGACTACCGAAGGCGACTTCCTCTGGGTTCTCGACGCCGAGCAAAAGACGGCCTTCAAGCTGAACCGGAAAACCGGGATTGCCGAACGATCGATCACCGTCCCTTGCAGCATCCCACAGGGCTTGGCCTTCGACGGTGAGCACTTGTGGGTAGCGGATATCAAGCAGGCTCGTCTGCATCAGATTTCGACCGAGGACGGCACAACCATTACCGAGATTCCGTCACCCTCGGCCGATCCGCACGGTTTGACGTACGATGGGAAGTACCTTTGGGTGTCGGAACGATCCGACGACATGATTTACATGGTCTGCCCGGAAGACGGCAGCGTGATCGTGGCCTTCCCGTCGCCTTCCAAGTTCCCTCGCGGACTGGCGTTCGACGGCAGATGTCTGTGGAACGTTGACTACCAGACCGACACGATCTATCGGATAAAGCTGCGGGATGACGTGACGCACGTACGCTTCGAGGCAAAGAAGGAGACACTCGAGTTCGTGCATCAGGTCCGTAACTACGGCCCCGGCGAGTTGACTTCGCTCGACATCTACCTGGCCGTTCCTCACGACCTGGCGAGTCAGAAGCTACTTGGGCCGTTGACGTTCACCCCCGAGCCGGACCGTTTCGTCACCGATAAGTGGGGGCAGAAAATGGCCCACTATCACTACGAGAATGTTCCCGCCGGCCAGTTTGCCACGGTCTCCTGGGAGGCGAAGGTGGAATTGTACAAGATCCGGTATTTCCTCTTTCCCGAAAAAGTCGGCTCCCTTTCCGATATTCCTGTCAACATCAAGGAGCGTTATCTGCGCGACGGCTCGAAGTACTGGGTAGACGACCCGTACATTCAGAAGACGGCGCACGACGTGGTCGGCGATGAAACCAACTGCTATTGGATCGCCCGAAAGCTCTTCGAGCACGTGACCAAGAAGATACACTTCGAGCTGAGCGGCGGTTGGAACGTCGCGCCAACGGTCCTCAAACGGGGCAGCGGCTCCTGCTCGGAATACTCGTTTGTGTTCATTGCCCTGTGCCGTGCCGCCGGGCTTCCCGCCCGATACGTCGGTTCAGTCGTCATCCGGGGCGACGACGCCTCGACCGACAACGGCGTCTTCCATCGCTGGCCGGAAGTCTATCTGCCCAACTACGGCTGGGTGCCGATGGATCCTTCCAGCGGGCGAGGCATCTTCGAGCATCCGGCAAAGAAGGCGGCTGCGATCGGGTACCGCGACAGCCGATATCTGATCACCACCATCGGCGGCGGCGGGTCTGAGTACCTTGAGTGGGACTACAATTCCAAAGCCACATGGAAATCGAAAGGACCCTGCAAAGTCGAAACCGAGCGATTCGGAGAATGGTCGCCGCTCGGCAAGGCCCACGGACAAAAAGACCTTCCCTGAAGTCGGCCAAATAGTCCAAACCCATTGGAAACAACAAGCCACGTCCTGAGAGGACTTGGCCTCCTGCGTCTCTACTGGATGGGGACGAGCATCACGGCGTCGATGCCGGCATAGTGTCCGGCCGACTCAAGATTCCGGCCGACGGCCTCCAGGCGGAAGACGTTCTGTCCGGACCGAACATCGACGTTGCCCAGCACGACCGACTTGGTGTCGATTCTCGGGGAATAAGTATCCACGGGCTGCCCCAGCGGCGTATCGTTGAACTTCACACGAACCACAGCGTAGTCCCAGGAGGTGACCAGGCGTACTTTCAAAAGGTATTTCCCCGGCTTGACGGAAGGCGGGATGCCCAGCTCGATGAAGTCTCCCTTCCCCCGCAGGCGAACGAAAAGCAGCCGCCCTTGGGAGAGCGGCGGAAACGATGCCACACCAACCTGCTGCTGCGATACAGATACATCCTCGCTCTTGGTTATGACTTGGAGCTCTTCGCCTTCCAGCGAGCCCCGGATGCGGAAGGGACTGGGCCAGTTGCCGATCCACCGGGCTGGATCTCTGCTGTTGCCGTGAACGGAATAGACGTCGAACAGGTCGGGATTGAACTTCCCGGGATGCTGATAGCGGTAGGCCTGTCCCCAGGGGTCAGCAGGAATCTCTGCAACGTACGGCCAGTTTCCCCTTTCTGCACGAATTCGCTGCGGACGCGTCAGGAGTTCCCTGAGATTGTTGGGGTATCCGCCCGTATCTTGCCGAAACCGCCTGATAGCCGCATCAAGCGCAGCAACCGTTTGCTTCGCCCGGCGGATCATTTCCGCGGAACGTTTCTCTTCTTCGACAAGGTACCGCTGCATCCGGCCGTAGAGGTCGTCCCAGGGGAACCTGCGCAGGGATATGCCGTCCAGGCGGCAGTTCAAGCCGGGCTTGCCCGAATCTTCAGCTCGAGCCAGCGGATTTGATCCGACACATTCAAAGCGAAAGACATAATCACCCGGCGTCAGCTTATGCATCCCAACCTTCTTCTCAAACCAGGTTCCGTAGAGGAAGTTCTCCGGCCGATTCTCTTTCCAGGCCAGGTAAGGATCGTAGAAATCCATGGCCGGATCGAGCAGGGTCTCCCCGGACGGTCCCTTGAGCGTCACTTTCCAGATGCCTCCGGTTCTGTAAAGGCATTGAAAGATGGAAATCGAGTACTTGGCCTCTTCCTCGACGTGGCAGGGGACCTCAAACCAGCCACCGACCCGCGTATTGTCAACGTACAGCCCACGCTTGAGGTTGCAGACACGGTTGCTGTGACGTCTGGCCGTCACCCCGGGCGATGTCTTTATCTCGGGGACCATCTCCGCCGTTTCGAGGAAGATTTCCGGGTTGATCCGTTCCTGCACGGCCGGAAAGCGGTCGAAGGGCTTGGCGATCGTCTTCTGATACCAGAAGGCCACCGACGAGCAGAAGTCCGGCCGGTACTTAAAGTCGTAGAGCTTCCGCTGGCCGGTTTCCAGGTCCGTCACCAGGGCATAGCTGCGCCGTTCGACTTCGACTTTCAGCGATTTGCAGAAGGTAACCGGGGCCTGGATGTGCCACCGGTACGCGGTGAACCGGCAGTCCTCACCGTTGGGTTCCTTAATGGTCACGCCCGTGTTCGCATTGGTGAAGAGGCGGAGGTTCCAGGCATCGTTGAAGAAGTCCTCACAGCCGGTGCCCACGACGGAAGGCTCCATCTCTCCGTCAACGTAGAACCGGTCATCGGACTCACCGAACCAACTTCCATAGCTGCACTGGATGGAGAAGACCGTCCCCACGTAGTGGCCCTCACCTCGGCCATCAAAAATGACGTAAGGCGAAAATGGCTTGGCGGGAAACTCCTGCCGATTTTGCTTCTTTTTTGAAAAGAAGATTGCACTGCACCAATTTTGCTCGTTTTCGTAAAAGAAGATTCCTCTAACGTTCTTTTAGAAAAAGAACCAAAACCGATAGCGGGCATGGAAGTAAAGCATGTCGTCGGCAGCCTGGGGCAACTGCATCCAATCGAACTGCCAGTAAACGGTCAGCCTGTTCTTTCCCTCATTGGCCAGCTCGATTCGGGCCTTCTTGCGAAAGGGCATCCGCCAGTAGCAGTTCAGGGCGCGCCCATACGACGTTACCTGGATGGGCAAAGTATTCACGTTCGCTCGCATCCCGTTGCCAGCGGCAAAAAAGTCGCCGATGGGGGTCTCCACGGAGGGCACATCGGCACCGTCCCAGTAGATCCGCATCACCAGCGTGCGAGGATACCGCCGGTCGCGCCCGGCGATGGTAAACCACATATGGCGGATCTCACCGGGTCCTTGCAGAGTCGTCAAGACAACCGTCTCACCGGGCCCGATATGGTAGGCGTCCTGGTTCGATTCCGGATCGAACAGCCCGCTTGATGCACGGCGGGTCGTACCTTCGATGCTTCGCGCGATTTCCGCCAGCGGATCCGCGTCTGCCGCCGGCGCGGCCCCAATAGTCAACGAGACGACAAAGTACAGGATCGTCGTTCGCATAACAGTTGGCTCCTTTGAAGAAACAGTTCTTGTCGGAAACGGGCAGTGAGCAGTCCGTTCCTTCATCAAAACCCGAGGATCGGCGGGTCTACTGGGCCGGCTCCCAGAGACGCGGCCGCGAGCCCCTCGACCGCCGCTCGATCACCGTTGCATCCGTCAGTTTCTGCGGGGTACTGGTCTCGGCAGCTTTTTCCGCGAAGGAGGCTCTCGGCAGACCTTCATGTCAACCGAGTCAAGGCGAGCTCGCTCAGAGTGGTGCCAAGGCCTCAGGATAAGCAGTGACATAATGCATAACCCGGTCAGACAAACCGAAGACCTGCCAAACCGTCACTCGACGCCTTTTCATCGTTTTCCCCGTGCGAACGACAGGGTGAGCGGAGGCCATAGAGCGCCAGCAGAGTGGCCGTCCCACTCCACCTATTGGTTCGCACCCCCAGGGTGAGTATCATTTCCAACCACAGAGGGCACAGAGATCGGGATTGGCACTTCATGAACGCGACATAAAACGTGAAACGGCAACTTCCGCCCGCTTACCTTACCCTCATCGCTTCCTGTCCAGGTCTGCGAGGATTTCGCGGGCCAGTTGCCGGAACTCCTCCGTCTCCATTTCCGAATCGGCTACTGACCTCAAGTACGGACGGGATTTCTCTGTAGCCACCCCGCGCAGCGCTCGGAACTCCTGCGTCCGAGTGTACGTATTCGTCTCCTCCGGCAACGCCCCGAGCAAGCCCTCTTCAACTACGGACTTCGCCTCCTCGGCCACACCATAAGTCAAGCCCCACGCGGCTCGGCCGCTGTTGTTCCAGTCGGGATCGTCGAGTTCTTCGACCAATCGGCGACACACCGCGACGCTCTTATTTCGCATTGTACTGAGGCAGAAGTAGATCGTATTGCCATGGTAGCGTGTGTGCCGAGAGAGCTCGATGAGCTGTTCGTTGAACTCTGGCGAGGAGTACTGTCCCCACATCGAACGAATGGTTCGTTCGACAACGTTCGTATCCTTGTCCTGCAGGAGTTTCATCAGTGCCGGCACGACCTTTTCCTTCTCATCGCCCTTTCCGAGCTGGATCAATGCAAGTGCCACGTTCATTCGCACCCTGGGAGATGCGTCGTCGGCCAACGGAATAATCAGCGCCAGGTCCCGTGAGGTCGTACCGAACCCCGGGAGACAGCGCAGGGCCAGCATCCTGATCTCCTCGTCTTCTGACTTCAGCAGAGGCAAGACTAAAAGCCGAAAGGGATCGCGGTCAAACTTGGCACTCAGCGACGAGCAGAGCGTAGCCAATGCTGACCTCTTCTCGACGTCGGATGACTCGGGCGAGAGCATTTCTCTCAGCCTTTCCAGGCTTTTTTCTCGCAGCAGCTTGTCTTTGCGCTGCAAAACGGCTTTAGCGAGCTCCTTCGAGGGCACCACGCCTGCGACTTTCGGTTTCTGCCCGGAGGAAAGCTGCATATCCGCGGCAATCTTTTCCATCAGCTCAGGGTATTTGAGGCTGAACCCGTGGAGGATTTCTTTCAAGGTGTCTCGGCGTTCTGCGCCCCAGGTCTCGTGGGCCAGGCCGATGAAGAATCGTATGCCCTCCTCGATCCGGCCCGAATCGGTGTAGCATTCGGCGAGTTGGCGCAAAGCGGACTGGAACATCTTCTCGTTCGCACGATGCATCTCAACGACTGACTGGTACTTGGCAATGGCCCTTTCGACGCCTTCTGGTGTCTGGGCAAACTGGTCGGCGTCCTCGTAGATTTCTTGCAGTGATCCCTTATTGATGTCAGCAGAAGCCACCGCGGCGCACACCGAGAACAGAACAATCAGGACCGTACCGTAGCGCGAGATGAACATGAGTCGCCGTCCCTTTCTGACGTAGAACACTGGTTTACGATTCATGATCAGACTCCCATATCGATTGCGGGCTATCAACGATCTTATTCTGGGCAGTGAAGAAGTTCAAGTGCAAACATACAGATGCGCTTCTACCGCCAGACACGGCGACGACAGACTGCCTTGCCCGAACGCAGACGCTTTGCGTTTTTTGGCCTATCGCGCTGAATAGTAGAAAAAACGCGCGATTCGTCATTATGCGCATCTTACGCGTCGTTCTTCGTGCGTGGCAAACGTGTAAGCGTCGAAGAAACAACCAGTTGTCACCCTTTCAGTCTGGCACCAAGGCTTCAGTCTATTCCCTCCGGTCCGCCCGGACCAATTGAGGCTGCAGATTCTTCTTCTCGAGTGTAGCCACTTGGCAGCGGAGTTATCTGTTGTTGATCACAACATCCCTCCAACACTGGGAGGGAGAACACAGAGAATGTAGAATAGCTGTCAGCAGGCAGGGAAGTTTCTGGAGGATTGTGCACCATCCGGTCCAGGAGAGGGCAATGTGTCGACTCTGTGGCATTATCGGACATCTAATTTGGCGAGGGGCAGATAGGTGAGGTATAATGTTTTGGATAGAAGTAGCGCTTTTGGCGAAGGAGTATGGGGAAGTCCCATTTCATGAGACATTCAGGAAAAAAAAAGGGAGGGTTTGAGGCAATATCGTGATTGCAGCAAAACGCCGGTATTTCGCGTGGATTTTATCAGTCCTCCTGATTGGTATAGCTTCGGTCAGGTTCTGCAACGCCGACATTGTGATCACTGAGTTCATGGCCGCCAACGACTCGACGCTGCTGGACGGGGATGGGAACGCATCGGATTGGATCGAGATCCACAATACCTCTTCCACCGAGGCCGACCTCACGGGTTGGTATCTGACCGATGACGCCAACAACCCGCAGCGGTGGCCGTTTCCAGAAGTCAGTATCCCCGGCAATGGTTTTCTGGTCGTGTTCGCATCCGGCCAGGACGTTGACGACTATGTAGACGGCCTGGGGCATCTCCACACCAATTTCAGGCTGAGCAGAAACGACGATGATCAACATGAGAGCGTAGTGCTCGTTGAGCCTGACGGGGTGACCGTTGCCCATGCGTACCTGGACTATCCGGAGCAGGTGGAGGATGTCTCCTATGGCCTGGCCCGGGAGATGAAGTTTACCAGTCTTGTGATCGAGGGGGATGATGCCGCCGCACTGATACCCGACGGCCCTGTCGAGAACTGGATGGATGTCGCTTTCAATGATGCCGACTGGCCGCTGACTGGCGCCACCGGTGTAGGGTACGAGCGCGAAACCGGCTATGGGGACCTGATCAATCTCGATGTTGGCGACATGCAGGGACAAAACACCTCAGTCTACATTCGCATTGAGTTCGAAATCTGGGACCCGTCGGTTTTCGACCTTTTGACACTCCGCATGAAGTACGACGATGGCTTTGTTGCCTATCTGAACGGCCAGCAGGCTGCCAACACCCCCAATGCTCCGGCATCGCCGGAGTGGAATTCCGGGGCCAGTTACGGGCATGAGGCCAGTGTGACCGAGTACGAGGATTTCGACGTCACCGATAGGATTAGCGCCCTGCTCCCCGGCAAGAATGTTTTGGCGATCCACGGCCTCAACGTCACGCTCACCAGTTCAGACATGTTGATTCTGCCGGAGCTGATCGCTGTAGACATTGACGATGTTCAACAGAGTTCGGTGATGTTCTTCACGACGCCGACTCCTCGTGCGGCCAACGCGACCGGTGTTCTCGGCTACGTCGCCGACACGAGGTTCAGTGTCGACCGCGGATTTTACACGAAATCGTTCGACGTGATCATCACCACTGCCACCGAAGACGCCGAGATCTACTACACCCTCAACGGGAGTACACCGACCCCAGAGACAGGCATTTTCTACAGCGATCCAATTACGGTTTCCAAGACAACCGTGCTACGTGCTGCCGCATTCAAGCCGGGCTATCAGCCGAGCAATGTTGATACGCAGACCTATATCTTCGTCTCCGACGTGGTCAGGCAATCCTCCAGTGCACCGGGACCCGGCTGGCCGACAAGCTCCGTGAACGGCCAGGTCTTCGAATATGGCATGAATCCGGAGGTGACGGGCGATCCCCAGTACTCCAGGCTGATTGACGACGCGCTGCTTTCGATCCCCACGATATCGCTCGTGACGGACCTGGACAACCTGTTCGACCGCTCGATCGGAATTTATGTCAACGCCCAGCAGCATGGGCGAGGCTGGGAACGGCCGGCGTCGGTGGAACTGATCTATCCCCCTGGGGCCGAGGGCCCGGGGTTCCCCGATGGCGCCGACGAGGGATTTCAGATTGACGCGGGCGTGCGGATTCGAGGAGGTTACAGCCGCAGCGGCGGGAATCCCAAGCACGCCTTCCGGCTCTTCTTCCGCAGCGAGTATGGAGATGGCAAGCTCAACTATCCGCTCTTTGGCGACGAGGGCGTGGATAGCTTCGACAAAGTTGACCTCCGCACTGCCCAGAACTACTCGTGGAGCTTCGGGAACGACTCCGCCAATACGATGTGTCGCGAGGTCTGGGCGCGCGACAGCCAGGGGCTGACGGGTCAGGCCTACACACGCAGCCGGTATTATCACCTCTACATCAACGGTCACTATTGGGGCATCTTCCAGACCCAGGAGCGGTCAGAAGCGGCGTTCGGTGCGTCCTACTTCGGAGGCGATCGAGAAGAATACGACACCGTGAAGTCTGCCGGTTCGAGCGGCGGCTACACCACCGAGGTCACCGATGGCACGTTCGATTCCTGGCGCCGCCTGTGGGACCTGGCCAAACGGGGTTTCGCAAGCGATGCGAACTATTATCACGCCCAGGGTTTGGACCCGGTAACCCACGAGCGCGACCCAAAGTACGACGTTTTGCTGGACGTGGACAACCTCATTGACTACATGATCATGATCTTCTACGACGGGGACCGGGACGCCCCAATCTCCAGTTTCCTGGGTGACACCAGGACCAACAACTGGTTCGGCGTGCGCAACCGCAACGGTGAAGAAGGGTTCCGGTTCTTTGTTCACGACCCGGAACACATCCTGTCGAGGGGCGCTACGGACAGAACCGGGCCCTATCCCTGCGGCGACCAATTCCAATACAGCAACCCACAGTGGACCCATCAGCAACTGGTGGCCCACCCCGAGTACCGTCTACGATTCGCCGATCACGCCCACAAACACCTGTTCAACAACGGCCTTCTGACGGCAGACGCGGCCATCGCGCGCTTTCTGGCCCGCGCCGAGCAAATTGATATGGCGATTATCGCGGAGTCCGCACGCTGGGGCAGCGCCTCCCTTACCAAGGAGACCTGGCAGTCGGCGATCAACTATGAAGTCAACTACTTCTTTCCCCGGCGGTCCGAGGTTGTCCTTAATCAGTTCAAGAACAAAGACTGGTATCCGGATGTGGAGGCGCCGGTGTTCAGCCAGCACGGCGGCAGCTTCGCCAAAGGGTTTACACTGTCTATGTCAGCCTCCTCCCCTGTCTACTATACACTGGATGGGACCGATCCCAGGGAATACGGCACCGGCCGGACTGTCGGGAACTCATACGACAGCCCCATCGCGCTTGAGATGACGACGCTGGTCAAGGCGCGTGCTTGGGGCGGCAAGGACGGCTGGAGTGCGCTGAACGAAGCGCTGTTCGTGCCGGAGACACCTTCTCCGCTGCGCATCACCGAGATCATGTACCACCCGCGCGACCCGTCGGGGTCAGAAATGGAAGGGAACCGCAGCGCGGAGGATTTCGATTTCATCGAGCTTCGAAACACGGGCCCCGACACGATCGGGCTGGTTGGAGTTGGGTTCACGGCTGGAATTGCCTTTGATTTCACGAAGGGTGATATGCGCAGCCTGGCGCCGGGCGAATACCTCCTCGTGGTCAGGAACAGAGCCGCCTTCATGAGCCGGTACCCGGGCTGGGAAGACATGAACATCGCGGGCGAGTTCGAGTTTTTCGCCGGCTCCCTTGCCAACAATGGGGAACGAGTCACGCTAAAAGACGGGCTGGCTCGGACGATCCTATCTTTCACGTATGACGATGGTTGGTGCCCGACCACCGACGGACTCGGCTTCTCATTGGTTGTCCTGGACGAGAATGCTCCGCCGGAGACATGGGACAGGAAGGCCGGTTGGCGCCCGTCCACCCATGTTGACGGCTCTCCTGGAGCCGATGATCCTTCTCCGCCCGAGATTCCCGCCGTCGTCATCAACGAGGCGCTCACGAACAGCGATTTGCCGTTGAAAGACACCATTGAACTGTACAATCCGACCGATAGTAGTGCGAAGATCGGTGGCTGGTATCTCACGGACGACCGGAGGGCGCCTCGCAAATTCCGGATTCCGGACGGAACCGAAGTTCTTGCCGGTCATTACCTCGTGTTTGATGAGGACGATTTCAATGCCGATCCGGCCAGCCCCAGCAGTTTTCTGCTCAGTTCGTTGGGAGAGGAGGTCTATCTGTTCTCTGCCGACGCCGAAGGAAACCTAACCGCGTACGGTCACGGCTTTCGGTTCGGCCCGGCGGAGAGCGGCATCACGTTTGGTCGCTGGATCACCAGCACGGGAGAGGAACATTTCGTCGCCCAAGCCACGCCGAGCTTTAATGCGGTCAACGTGGGGCCGAAAGTCGGGCCGGTGGTGATCAACGAGATCATGTTTAATCCGTCCTCCGACGGTCCTGCCGACAACACCAGGGATGAATACCTCGAACTGCGAAACGTCTCCCTTCAGACTGTGCCCTTGTTCGATCCAGCGGTACCCGAGAACACCTGGCAGATTGACGGTGGAGTGGACTATTCCTTGCCAACGGGCGTGACCTTGCCCCCGGACGGTTACATATTGCTGATCAGCTTTGATCCCGAAGCGGATAGGAAAGCAACTACAATCTTCCGCAACAACTATGGCGTGGATACGAGCGTGCGGATTTTTGGCCCCTACAGTGGCACGTTGGACAATTCCGGCGAGCGAATTGCCTTGCTCAAACCCGAGGCACCGGTGTTGCCGTCGGATCCCGATGCCGGATTCGTTCCCTACGTTTTGGTCGACCAAGTGGACTATTCTAACTCCGATCCATGGCCGACCGGCGCAGACGGTACGGGTGAGTCTCTGCAGCGTATCATGAGCAGCGAATACGGCAACGACCCGATCAACTGGCAGGTCGCTGTTCCCACCCCCGGACGGGACAACCCCGGGGCCGGTGCTGAGGATGCCGATGGAGACGGGATGCCGGACGAGTGGGAGACCGAGCATTTCGGCGGCACGGACGTTCCAGGCGGTGGTGCTGCAGAGGACTGGGATGACGATGGCTTGTGCAATCTTGACGAGTGGGTGGCAGGGACGAATCCCACGGATGACTCATCGGTCCTGGCGATTTCCTGCATTATCGCCGGTTCGGATTCCACGATCATCATTCGGTGGCGCAGCGTGAGCGGCAAGTACTATTCGATTTTGAGATCGACTGATCTAATGGCGGGATTCGACCAAATTGAAGCAGAGAACATTCCCGCGACCCCCCCGGAAAACTCTTACACAACAGATAGGGGTCAGGCGGAATGTACTTTTTATAGGATTGTGCTGGATAACTAACTCAGGTGCCGGGACTTTGTGCGGGACTATTCGGAACCTCAGGATTATGAGGTCCACAGAGGCGCGGAAAAACCAGGCCAGTCTCGGCAGTCCACTCTATTACGCGGCTTGATGGGCTCTGCCCGGTAGGCACCCAGAAGGACGACACAAACCCTGCGTCACGTTCTCGGCTAACCTTCTGAGGCCTCTTTCTTCAGAGGCTTTAACCGTGAGAAGGCCAAGCTTGTTGATCTTTGCTTTTGTCGCGCACAGAGTAGAGAACAGGTTCGGCTTGCTCCCAATCCCGCCCAAGGCGGGACCCAGAGGGCCTCCCCTGCTCCCCCTCATCAATCCGTGCATGCGGTTTTCCCGCACACGGCTCTCCGATGCTCTTCATCCGAGGGCATGCACGGGGTAATTGTGCCTGCGTACGGTTCCACTAAGCTGGTAGAGCCCTTCCTGCCGGAAGTTGATGTGTCGCCATCGCTGGCCCCAACCTCGCCCTGACATGTCGTGCTTCTTGCTCAGGAACAGACAAAGCCGTTCCAGCACGTGCATGTCTATCAGGCGAAAATGCCTCGACGAGTTCCCTACTCTGAAGTAGTTCCCCCATCCTCTCAGGACAGGGTTAAGCTCGCCAATGACCTCTTTCAAACTACGCTGCAGTCGTTGTCGAGCTCCCGCGATGGACCGTATCTTCTCCCGAACGGCCTCCATGGCTTTGCGTCTCGGCCAACGCTGCAGATAGTGTCGCCTATACCGCAACGACCGCACCTTCCGATGGTGAAACCCCAGAAAGTCAAATCCTTCTCTTCCTTCCTTGAGGTGCACCAGGCGGGTCTTGGACGGATGGAGTTTCAGCCCCAGTCGCTCCATCACTCTACTGAGGCGTCTCAGGGCTTCTCTCGCATCGGCCTCCCTGCGGCACACGGTAACGACGTCATCTGAATAGCGCACCAGGACGCCTACCTGGCGACATCGCTCCATCCACACTTTGTCAAGGTAGCTCAGGTAGATGTTTGCCAGCAAAGGACTCAGTACGCCTCCCTGAGGTGTGCCCGCTGTCGCGGTCCGCACCTTCCAGTCCTCGAAGACACCGGCCTCCAAGAACTGTCGGATCAACTTCAGCATCCGCCGATCATTGATCCGCTTCTCCACCATCGCCATCAACTTGTCGTGGTCAATGGTGTCAAAGTAGTTCACGATGTCCGCTTCCACCACCCACTCACGCCCCCGGTTGGCCATCTGCCGTATCACTTCATTGGCATCGTGGGCCGACCGCTTGGAACGACACCCAAAGCTGCAGGGCTGAAAGTCCGCTTCAAAGATCGGCTCAACCACGATTTTCACCGCCGCTTGAACCACTCTGTCGCGGACAGCAGGAATGCCCAAGGGACGCTGACGCCCGTTCGGTTTGGGGATATACACCCGCCTCACCGGTTGAGGGCGATAGCGTCCTTCTCTCAGTCCCGCCGTCGGCGGGATTGGCTCTCACCAACTCCCATGCCCGACGCAAGATGTCCTTTCGGCACACCTTGTCATACAGGGCATGAAACCGTCGGTGTCCCGCCGAAGGCGGGATTGGCCGCCCGGTATAGCGCCCTCTGAAGTTGTCGAGCTTTGTCTATGGGGTTGTTAGTCATATGGACATTCCCTCACTCTTACCCTCTTTGGACGCGTGAGCAAAGCAGGGCCCCTTCCCTCAGGCAAGGTTGTGTTGTCCTTGCCGTCATCAGTACTACTGGCCCCTCCAAATCCCCAGACTGGCTTTCCACTCCATTTCACAGGGCCTCTGCTTATAGGAGCAGTTACCACAGGCGTCGCCTGCAGACCAGGCGGGGCCTCCCCAGTTCCCAGGCCAACTCTCCCGACATTCCGATCCCCGTACGCCGGAGGGTTCTTCGGCGCTGCTCCTTCAGGAACTCACGAGCGCCTTCCATGGCCTTCGCCCCTATACGCCAGGCTCGGCTCCCTCTTGTCCCTTTCGGGTTTTCCTAACGACGCGGCAGGATTCACTTTATGCTACGGACTGCCTGCCCGTTGCTTGGGTCGGGTTGCGATGACACCGCCTCGACGCTCGGATTGCTCCTCACGCCGGGTGGTCGCTACAGGGCGGCCTGTCCCCTTGCCCTGACCGGACTTGCACCGGCAAGCTGACTCAAGCTTACTGGGCGCGGCGCACAGTGGCTAAAGCATGCGATAGTTGACTCAAGGCAGATTATCGTGCGAATTTCTCAGAACGGGGATTGGGAAGAGCTACCGAAGATCTTCACGGGGCATTTATTGCAGCCAGGCGAAACTTGCACGAGGCAGGAAGGTCGCCATCGACAAAGCATCTCGCGCGCACGCTTCCTTGCTGGCGACACAAACAAGACCTATAATCTCCCCAAGTCTAACAGCTTTTTCGGTTCACACCGGTAATCCACTTGGAGGACGCTCAAAATGAGATGGCTGTTCCTCTGCCTGATGATCTGCGCCTTGTCGGCCATGGCGTTGGGTGAAACGAATCTGGTGCGAAATCCCAGCTTCGAGGTTGATGCCGATGGAGATGGTGCTCCCGACGAGTGGCTTGCAGCTGGGGACAGCCGGTCTGTCACCCAGAACCTCTCCTTCGACCTGGGCCGCGACGGTCGGCGGTGTGCGCGGCTATCATGCACTCGCTTTCGAGCGGAATCTCCCGCCTCACATGCAATGCTCTGCCAGATCGGCGTGCCGGTCCGACGCGGCAGAACGTATCGCGTGACGCTATGGGGGCGAGGGAAAGCCGTCGTTGGCGACATTGTCTCCATTGGGCTTTCAGACACGTCAACCTGGGAGTCGTGTGGCCTCACGGGCGCATTCACCGCAACCCCAGAGTGGCATCACTACGAGTTCCTCTTTCGAGCTATGCGGGACTGCTCGACCGAAAGTCGCTTCCAGATATGGTTCAACTCAACAGGCACACTTTGGGTGGACGATGTCAAGTTCGCGGATGCCGGCCCCAATCCCCGCCGCCCCGGGCAAATCATTTCATCAGATAAGCGTGCCAACCCGGTGCCGAACGCGAGCTTCGAGTGCGGCACTGCTGGCTGGGGGTCGGCGGAGTGGGATCGCGTGACGCACTGGGGCGGACGGATGAACCGCTTTTTCGGGATAATAGACAAGAAGGAGGCGTTTCACGGCCAATGCTGCCTCCGGATCGAACTGACGCCCGAGACCCAGCCCGTGTCCTTCTTCGACTACTTCGATCTATACCGTACGCCGATCTGGGCTCCGCTGGCAGCGAACATTGGGTTCATCGAGGTACAACCCGGGCTTCCCTACTCACTCTCGGTCTACATGAAGGCGGCGGAGACTGATACGCCGGCCTGTCTGGCCATCCGGCAATTTGAGGGGCGAGGTTTCGAGCGGGCCATTCGCGTCTCGAGAAGCTGGGAGCGACACATCATGACATTCAAGCCCACTTCACGGTGGTGTCACGTGCTTGCGGGCCCTGATCTCCGCAAAACCGAGGAAAACCCGAACCCGCGGCGGCGAGGGACCGTTTGGGTAGATGCCATCCAACTCGAAAAGGCTGAAAAGCCCTCGACTTTTGTTCCACGTGACCAGGTTGAAATCGGCGTGGAGACAGACAAACCAGGCAATGTTTTTGGCTGGGAAGAGCCTTTGAAGCTGCGTCTGGTGGCAGCGAATTCAACGGGTACGGAGCGTCGCGTACGCGTCTCCCTCTGGCTTACGGATTTCTTCGACACGGAGGTGTGGCGCAGCGAACTCGACCTGATTGTGCCGGCCCGGGGCAGAGTTGAGAAGAAAGTGCTCCCTAAGAACCCCGAGATGCTTCGTGGATTTCTCCGCTTGCACGTCAGCATTCGTGACAGAGACGTGGTGAGCGACCGGACGATGCGTCTGGCGGTCATTCCGCTTTATCAGAATCGCGACTCCCGCTTCGGGGTGAATCACGCCTACCCGTGGCCGCATCTGCTCGGGCTGAGCCGTAAGGCTGGGCTTGCATGGGTGCGAGATTGGTCGCTGAAATGGAAAGATGTTGAGCCTGAGAAGGGCCAGTTCACCTTCGTTGAGGCCGATTATCAGATCAACCGCCCACTCGACCACAGGCTACGGATGCTCTGCATGCTGCCATTTCCGTCAAATCCCTGGTCATCGACCGCGCCCTCGGAAGCCCGGGCAGGAACCAGTTACGAGAAGCGACGAGCGGTGGTGGCGTACGCTCCACGGGACATGTCCGAATTCGAGGACTATGTCGAACGGACAGTGGCTCACTACCAGGGCCGTGTCACGTGGTTTCAAGTCTTCAATGAGCCGCTTTTCACCAGCTATGCCCTACCACGCAAGCATGGCTACGATGGCATCACCTACGCGAAATACACGAAGGCCTTCGTCAGAGCGGCGCGTCGAGCGAATCCAGAGTGCAAAATCCTCGCAGGCATCGGCTATCTTCGGGAAGGGCAGATCATGGAGGATTTTAGAAAGTTCTTTGGGGCGGGCGGCCTGGAGGTCATCGACGCCGTGGACATCCACTACTATCCGCGAATCCGTCCGCCGGAGTTCATCGAAGGGCTTCTCGCACACCTCAACTCGCTTATGGATGAATATGGAGGTCGCAAGCCCATCTGGCTTACCGAATATGGCTATTATGCGGATGACGAACCATGGGCCGTGCCGATTCCCCACCGAGACTTCAACCAGCCGCTCCGCGACGAGGGACTGCAGGCGGAGTACGCTGTCCGATGGGCGACAATCATGTTTGCCAACGGCGTCCACAAGATCTTCTATCACGCAGGCACGTGTGCAGGTATTAATGGCGATAGCCTTCAGGGCGTCTTCTACGAGTATGGGGGTGAGCCGCACAAGATATACGCTGCACAGGCCGTGATGGGCCGAATCTTCTCGCCGACATGTCGGTTCATCAAACGGCTACGACTCGGTACCAGTGTCAAGGGCTATTTGTTCCGAGACAGACAGCGGCTGGTAGCGGTCGTGTGGGCTGTGCACGGCGCGGACCCGAAGGCGATTAGGTTGCGAAGCGAGAAGCTCCAGTTACTGGACATCATGGGTCGCAGACAGGCCGCGCGGGAGTTCAACCCTACTGGAACGCCGGTCTACATCGTCAGTGAGCGCATGTCCGCTCCAGCCTTCGTGGCCAGGCTTCAGTGAGGTTGCCGTATAGCGCCGTTGAACTAAACCGCTTCGCGGTAGCTGGCGCCCGGCCGTAGCGTTTCGTGTGGCGCGTTCGGTTTACACCGTGCCTTCAGGCATTCTCCGTTTTCCCCCTGCCAAGAGCCGATCATCCTCTGCGAAAATGCCTCCTTCCTGGGTCGAGGCATTGTTGTCTCGAAGCCCAAACTAACTGTAACCCCAAAGAAGGAGGAATGCAACATGACTCCGTTACGCAGAACAATGATGGAAGACCTGGAGATTCAGAACTATTCGCCGAACACCGTGCGTCTATACGTCTTTCACGTGGCCCAGTTCGCCAAGCACTTTGGGAAGTCTCCGGACTTTTTGGGGCCAGCGGAGATTCGGGAGTACCAGTTGTTTCTTTTGAAGGAGAAGAAGCTTTCTCCCTCCACGCTGAAGCAAGTGGTGGCGGCACTTCGGTTTTTCTACGGAACGACTCTGGGGAGGGACCAAGGCATGGAACGCCTACGCTTACGCTACGGCAAGCGGGAGAAGAGGCTACCGACGGTGCTGAACAAGAAAGAAGTCCTCCGGCTGTTTTCATCCACACCCAACCTCAAGCACCGGACGATCATGATGACGCTTTACTCCACAGGGGTGAGGGTGTCGGAAGTGATCCGTCTCCGCGTCGACGACATCGACAGCCAAAGAATGCTGATTCGGGTGGATCAGGGGAAGGGAAGAAAGGACCGGTATGTTCCCCTTTTGCCCAGTCTACTGACGGTGCTGCGGACCTATTGGCAGAAGTACCGCCCAAGGGATGCCCTCTTTCTGTCGCAGCGTACACGCGCTGCCCTTACCACCGGGGCCGTGTTCAAGATCTGTTCAGCCGCCCAGAAAAAAGCAACCTTGCCAAACGGGTAACACCGCATACGTTCCCTCCCTGGCCGAGCCCAACGGGCAGGCATTCTCTTCGCCACGCATCTGTTGGAGGCGGGGACGGACCTGAGAACCATTCAGGTCATTCTCGGTCATGGAACCTTGCGATCCACAACCGTGTACCTCCACGTGGCGCAGAACGCGTTTCGCCTCAAAAACGAAGCGGAGGATCTCCTGGGGGTAGTTCTGAGAAGGGAGGTGCAGTCATGAGTGCGCCGGGCCTTGAACTGGCCGAGATTGTGCAAGCGTACGGTTCTGCGTACCTCGCCCGATATGGAAAGGCGACGTTTCCGGAACAGCGAAGGGTGTTGAGAAACATCGTCATCTGCCGTACTGCAGCTCTGGGTGGACATGTCAAGAAGTGCGACCAATGTGGTCACACCGACACCGTCTACGATTCCTGCCGCAACCGCAAAGAAAAGATCGCGCTGTGCCGAAGACTCTTGGGCCTTGCGGAGAAACCAAGCATCTCCGTGTCCGAAGCGCTCCAACACGGAGCCGACGACTTATCAGACGTTGATCATTTCACCCTCTGCCCTGTGTGTAAGAAAGGCCATATGGTCACCGTGGAAACGATCAAACCAGAGCCGGTGTCGGTCCTCAAGCTCGCATCCTTTCTGGTCCACGATACCCGCTGACGGAAAGGAACGCATATGATGAACAAAAGTCCGTCCGCCCTGCACCCTTGCACGGCGTCACACAAGAGGTGTGTCTCATGATCCCGGCTAACGTCCTTGATGCTCCAGATCACCTACCCAACGCACGCAGAAGCAACCGCCACCTTCCGAAATTCAGGCGATTATCGAGTCCATCTCACCTCTTTTTGCTTACCCACACCCCCTTCCTCCCAAAACAGTCCCCATAGGCAACCACGCCCCTGGCGTGGCTCAGTCCAACTGACTGTATACGTAATGCTCAGTGCAAGCCCTTCCCAGCAATCTCTACCCCTTCTCCCCTGAGCACTCCACATACAATCCTATACGTTTACGTTTAAACCAGCGCGGCTGAAAGAGGTTGGATGTTGTTCTGAGCCTTTGGCTTTTGCTCTCACTGTGACATCACCCGGTAGTAGCGAGTGCCGAGGCCGGTGATGTCGTCGCCCGCCCAACTGGTATCAGCGGTGGGCCAGGCGCCAGCAGCATTCTGCCAGGTGCCATTGACCGGATCCTTGACCCACTGCACTGTGTATTGCCCCTCGCCGAACGTCTGCCAGATGAGCGAAACTGTGTTTCCGACTTTCGTGATGATCGGCCTGGGCACCCGCGCCGCACCGGCCTTCCAGCGGTTGACCATGGCGTTGATCCAACAATTGTAAGTGCGTTGGGGGTAACCGGGATTGTGGGTCCCACTATAGGTGTCAGTGCCCCCGCAGAACAGGACAGCGGTACGTTGATCGAGCCACGGCTCGAGGTGATCGTCGCCTGGGTCGTCGTTGGCGCTCCTCCCGATCTTTGCGGGGGCTGTCGTGTCAAGGGTGTCGTCGGGAAAGCCTCCTGCAGGAAACCACGCATATGCCGCGTCGAGGACTGGATCATTGCCCGTCCACGCGATCGCATTGTGGAAGTCAAAGGCGCAGACGTTTGTGAGAGGATAATCTTCGAAGGTGTCGGTACCGGTAGGGTCGTATTCATCGAGCCAATCCTCTCGGAGCCAGCGGGCGAATTCGCGACAGTTTTCGGCCTGATCATCGCTCAGATATACCATCGGTGGGCCCTGCATGGCGATGAAGAGAAGGTCGGGGTGCTCCACGAAGATATTCAGCATTCCCCTGTAGGCTACCTTCAACTGAGCCAGGGACGAATCGGCGCCCCACCAGTCGCCATGGCTCCAATGGGCGTCTGTATAACCGTCCTCAACGGAATCGCTGGAGTTGAGATAGACGAAGTTGTTGACCCCATTATCGGAGTGAGGCGTGCCGGCGATGACGTTCTCCTCAGCATCGTAAACCGTATCATAGCCGGAGACCTCTGCCCCCGGATAGCACGGCTTGAACATGATGATATCCATCCTCTCGGCGAGATATTCGTACCAGGTCAGCATGAACTCATCGGCGGGAATTTCTTGTGTCGGAGCGACGCCGGGGCCTTCATAGCGGTAGTGTTTATCGCTAACCTTGACGCCCAGCTCCCGCTGGAAGCGCTTGTACCAGTGGCGATAGTCAGTATGGTCGTTCTCGTAAATATACTGCTCGCCGATGTGGGCGTGAAGTGTGTAGCCGAGGCCTTCTAATCTCGAGCGCAGGCCGTTGTCTAAGAGATCTCCACCGACAGAGTGATGAAAGAAGTTGAAGATCAAGTCGCCCACGTTTTCCGGTGTGTTGAAATTGTATTCACCGAATTGGGCGTGCAGACGGGGAGCGAAAAGGGCCGCCAACAAAACATAGGCGGCGATGCCGTCCACAAGATGGGAATTGTGCTTCATTATTTGGCCCTCCTGTTATATATTGCGAAGACGCAGCATAAAGAAGCCGGTTGAACCTCATGCACGCGCAGGAATTCGCGCGACACATTGTACGTGGCGGATGGCTGGGATCAATGACAGTCATAACGTCGCCGATCGCGACTGTTTCATCGGTCAAGGGTCTCCAACCGGGACGCTCTCCGGCGATGTCGTTCGCGAAACTTGGTTGGCTTCGAGATCCTGCCTTAGCACTCATTCGCATACGCCAGCCGCATTCTATCACGTGAAACCGCTCATGCAAAGCGAACCCGCTACTGACCAGCGATTCCGGAGGTAGCCCCGGTCATTGCCATCTCCCATTGGGCACTAAGAAGCCATGGGGCATCGTCTGACCACCCCCGGGGCCTGATTCACCATGAGTGGTAGCCCTCCCCTTCACCCACTATGGTCACACAAATAGGTTGACAGGTACAACGCACATAGTCTACGAAAGGCCAGCTGCTGGTATTTGCGAGTGTGTTTCCCATGATGGTAAAGGGCTATGAAGACTTAAGGAGCTTGACCATTCACGCATTCTGTTCCAAAACGTCTACTTCTTTTCCCGCGCGCCGGTGCCCAGCATCTTTCATTGATCAACCCCTTGGACATGCCATTTCCCTTGGATAAAGGACATCCCGTCAAGGGATTTCCGTAAGATGCGATAGCAAACCATTCGTCACGGTCAAGAAAGGAGGAGTTATCAAGAAGACACTGCTTTTCGCTCTCGTCACTTTGCTGATGGCGCCATCAGCGTTCTCCATCAAGTGCAGGCTGCGCCTTGAAAGGGCCACCACACCCGACGGTGAATTGAGGTCCCCGCCGATACACTTACACTGACGGCCGAAGGCGACCTTGAGCACTCGTTCACCTATATCAGGAAAGAATGGACAATGTTGCAGAAATCCTGGGATTCGTAATGCTCGCAGCTTTTCTCGCGGTATTCCCAAGCGGAAACGCCACAAGCCAGGGTGAGCTACCCATCCCTTTGACCATAATCTTTCCCGAAGGAGCTGTCGGTCCGGTGCCGGTCACTGTCGGTGTTCCGCTGTTCGCCGATACTTCACCTTCAGAGGGGCTGACGGTGGTGGGGCCTGCGGGGCCAATCCCGACTCAGGTCCGCGAGGTCTCGCGCCTCGGCACAGAAGGGCAGACAACGTGGCTTCTCGTCGATTTTCAGGCAGAGCCCGGGGCGGTGTATTCCCTCGATGAAGGGGCGAGGCCGTCGCCTTCTGTCTCTGTGACCGTCACGCCCAACGGGGCCGGCGGGGTTGTCGTGGATTCTGGGGCCGTCACTTGGGAAATCCCCGCTACCAGTAACCTGCTCGCCAATGTGACAGACGCAGGCGGCCAAACTTTAGTGACGGGGGCGAGCTGGGGCGTGGCCGCTGTCCCCGCAGAGGTGGAGGTGGTGGAAGAAGGGCCCTTGAGGGCGATGGTCCGCGTGCGAGGTCAAGAAGCGGTTCGCGGCCTCGACCTCACCGCGCGACTGCATTTCTACGCTGGCCTTCCCTATGCGCGGGTCCGCATCACGCTCACCAACCACAACCGCGCTCTCACCTGGGCTGAGGCGCCCGATGCTGACAACGGCGAATGTAGCTGGCCGGAAGAGGGTCAACCCGCCTGCAATGGCCTTTTGAGCCCGAACGGCATTGCGGTGGAAGACGTCACCTGGGCATTGAGCTTAGCGGACCCACCCTCCGGCCCGGCAGAAGTGCTCTATCAGGACTCAAGTGGCACCGACCGGTGGAATTACTACGCAGGAGTAAGGGATGAATACCAGCGACTGAGCCTGGGTCCGGTGCATCGCATGCAAGCCGACGTCACGTTCCGTGGATTCCGCCACACCCGAGGCGGCGAGGTGGTCAATGAGGGCGACATCGCTGACGGCACTCTTGTTGCAGGCGGTGTCCGACTTGATGTCCCCTGGTTTCGGGAACTTTTCCCGAAGGCCCTGCGGGTTCGCAGCAACAGACTGGAGTTCGGGGTATTTCCCGGCGAATTTTCGACCGTGCATCGTCTGCGAGCGGGGGAGCAGAAGACGCACGATATCTGGATCAGCCTCGATCCAACCGTTCAGCCTCCCGGGCCCGTGTATGCCTCACCGGAGTTCAATTGGTTGCGCGCCACCGGCGCCCTGGGCTTCATAGGTCCACGCGTCGAAGGCAGGTACGAAGAGTACGAGGCTTACCTCGATGCGCAGTTCGATGACAGTCAGTATACCCGGGACGACTGCAACAACGACTTGAGCGAATGTGCGACGAGTATTTTTGATGCCCGCAGGCGGTGGGATTACTTCGGGTGGACTGATTTTGGCGACGTGCCGACTGACTTCGAGAACCCCCGCAGCCCCTATAACCTGAAATATGACATGAACCTTGGATTCCTGTATCAGGCACTCCGGACGGCAGATGTCCGGTGGTGGGAATTGGCGCACGCTGCCGACATCCATTTCGCAGACATTGACATCCTTCACACACGCAAGCGCGGATATGACATGGAGCGTATGTGGTGGGAAGGTGGCTCCTGGGGACACAGCTACCACAATGAGGAGGGATTGACCAATCCCCACCGCAATTGTGCAAACCCTTCGCCGGATACCTGCTGGGGGGTGGCGGGCATGGCCGCATGGACGCTGCTGACGGGGGACGATGTGGTACGCGAAGCAGCCATTGAACTGGCCGACAACACCCTCTGGCGAGCGCTGAACACGGCCGATACCGAATGCGCCCGCAACGCCTGGGGCGGTGGCAACGGTGAGGGGTATATGCTCTGGGAGGAAATACCTCCACCGGCTCGGCCGGTGGCCAATACCCAGCGCATCCTGGTGTGGGCGTGGCGTCTGACCGGCGACCGAGCCTATCTGGACGGTGCGGCAGGCGCAGCCCGCTGGTATCAGTGCGAGAGTGAGCGGTTTACCGGCGCCAGTTGGCCGGAAGCACTGCTGGCCCGCAGCATGGCCGAGTACGTTTTCGCAGCCCAGGATGCGGGAATGACGGTTGACCCGGCGGCGCAACCCGCTTTGATGAACCTTCTGCAGGCTATGGCTGACCCAAGTAACCTCACTCGCGACGGGGACCGTGCCTGGTTTAGCAGCTACACGGGCGAGGAGATCAATGCCTGGATGTTCCTGGCCGCGGATGCCTTTGCTTACGGCTATGCGTTAACGAGTGATCGAAACTGGTTGGACGAGTATGCCCGGCCATGTTTCAACACCGCCAGCCGAGACCCTTACTACGAGGGTGACACAAGCCAGTACCACACCATGAAGGAACTGGCCAACACCGCCCCCAACGGCATCGTCTTCCTCCACTTCGCCGATGTCGCAGCCGGCGAATTCCGCATAACGCAGGTCGCGGTTGATAGCGGGGGCGCTCTCACTCTCGCCTGGAGCAGCCTCCCGGGCAGGACATATTCAGTTCACCGATCAAACGACATGATCACGTGGGAGCCCGCGGCAGATAGCGTTCCCTCCGCAGGCGAGGGCGTGACCACCTGGGTTGATCCCACAACACCGCTTCCGCTTCCCGAGGTACGGCGGAGATATTACAAGGTTAGGGAGAACGAATAGGGGCCAGATCCAAGTCGTGGGTTACACATGGAGTAGTAGGCCGTCCGAGAATCTGAGGCGCGCATCGCAGGAGTCTTACTGGCGGTCGAGATAGCCGAGGATGACAAGCGACCGGCTGGTAAGGGGGACCTTGCCGACGTGGTGGTGGGAAACCACGCAAAAGAATCAGTCTGCAAGGCCAATGAAAAAATCGGGCAATGCATCCTTGCTGCCCTGACTATTGGTACCCAGACCATTGTTCAGAGGTGCGCCAACCATCTGCGCTGATACCGACACGACATCCCCTCGCAAGTTCTACAGAATCGAAATCGAGTGACCGGAGAGCGGTAATAGTGCCTGACCTTCGCGCCTGGAGAACGGGCCTTCAGGCAAGAATTGTAACCTTCGGCTGTCGGGAAGAAATTGTCACCAAAAACAATGAAATCTAATGGCATTTCGCGGGACAGAAGCACGAAGTCTCGGGGGCAGAGACGTGCATTCTAATACGCAAAGTGTGTTTTCGCGGTTTTGTGTAAATTGTATGATCGTAAGCGACGGCTGCACCGTCGGTTACGGGCAGGGGAAAGACGTTTTTGCCACTGTCCTCCACCTGTCTTCACTAATGGAGCTTCCCTGAAATCCGGTACCCTCTTTGCGACACGCGCTGCTCAGGACGGTCTTTCCGCCTTCTTGAGAGGGCGCGCACGTTATATCGCGTAATCATGCATAGGCAGTTCCAAAGTTGGGGAAGAACGGAGATAGGGGCGGCGTCGGTAAGTGGATCATCAGGAAGGGAGCGGGGTCGCTTCCCCATAGAACGGCTGCAGCCGGTTCACGCCTCGAGGATAATTGCGGGTATGTCCGCCCAATTGCGATATACCTCATTTGGGTGAACAAAGCACGCGGTAGAAACGGTGATGCAGCACTCCCCCGCCAGGATCGGCTTGCTTGACGAGCGCGCCTTCACCTGTCACAGGGTCGCCGAGATTGACCCATTTCCCGAGCATGAGATCGTCGCCGGGACGGAGACCGTCTCCGGATCCGCAGCGCCGGGAGATGCGATGATAGGCGCGGATGAATCGCGGTCTGCCGTTTCAGCCACGCCCGACCCAAAGATCACGCCGCCAATGCATGCCACACCGCCAGCCAGGATACAGAGAACCACCAAGAAAGGTATTTCTCTCGATGCTCTCATATCCGCCACTTCCTCCTATCGGAACGACTAACTTCGACGACTGGCAACGCCGCCGCCCGGCGTGAGACCGGCGATAGAACTTTCTTAGCTGTCTCTCTTTCTGCCCCAGTTCTCAGCGAAGATCACTCTGCTGCCCTTTTCCCTCTTCGCAGAGCCGTCGGATCCTTTGCCTCAGCACGTCAAAGTCCACCGGCTTCTCCAGGAAATCCTGAACGGGTAGCCAGTGGTTGTCAATGTCATGCGGACCGAAGCCCAGAGGAAACTTCATGTTGACGGCGCTAAGGATCAACACTGGAAGCCTCGAAAGTTCCTCGTGTCTGCGGATTTCACGGGCCAGGTCGAAGCCTGCCGTAGCGTCCTCCGGGAACATCACGTCGAGTATCAGGCAATCCGGTGTCTCCGTCTCCAGAGCTTCCATCGCCTTCTCGACGTAGCTCAACACCTGAACCTCATGCCCATCGGTTTGGAGCACTCGTTTGGTGACGTCCGTGAAATCCGAGTCATCGTCTACAATCAAGATTCGGGACATACTCACACCTCCTCTACCCTCGGGGAAGGAAAAGTCAGACGAAATACTGTGCCTTTCCCTTCCTCTGAATCTACGCGGACACTCACGTTATGGGTTTCAGCAACATGTTTCACAATCGCCAGACCTAATCCCGTGGACATCTTGTTGTACTGGGCAGCCTGGCTCGACCTGTAGTACTCCTCAAAAATATGGGGAAGGCTTCGTTCGGGTATGCCGATGCCATGATCCTTGACGGTTACGATGGCTCCGCCTGTCTCGCGAGGATCACATGTCAGCCATATTCGCCCTCCATCCTTTGAATAGGCCAGGGCGTTCGAGACAATGTTGGCCATCATCATATGCACATACCCCGCCACTCCCGTGACCGTCGCGGGACGAAGATGCTCTTCGATCTCGATCCCGTGGGCCGAGGCTGAAACGCGGAAGCTCTCGGCAACAGAGTGGATTAGCGCGTCGAGCCTGATTTGTTCTCGCTGACCATCGCTCGCTGGCAAGGAACGGAGGTCGGCGAGTTGAAGCATTTCCGTGATCTGGGTTGACAACTTCAAGCATCGCGTGTCAATCTTGGCGAGGACGTCGGCCACATCCTCGCTGATCTCACCACAATATCCTTTCTTCAGTAATTGAACGTTGCTTTGAATGGCCGCGAAAGGCGCCTTCAGCTCGTGGGTGGTCCGCAGCATGTGCATCGCTTTCTCGTTTTCGACCCGGATTAGTCGCTCATTCGCTTCCGTGAGCTCCCGATCTCGCTCTCTCACCGCCGCCGAAAGGTGCGAGACCAAATACCAAACCACGAGCCATACTGCGAGTGCCGAGGCGACATGTATAACCAGAGGTGTGGCCTGGGCGCGGAATCCGCCACGCGCGTAAAGCCCTGCAAAAAGCGAATCCGTGCCAAGCACGCCGAAATGCTCCAGAGCGACGCACGCCGAATACAAAATGCAGCTCAGCAAGGCTACCACCAGGCTCAACCCCAAGGGAAAGAAGATGCATGCCAGGACCACGTGGAAGAGGTAAGCGAAAGGAACGAACGTCTCGACGCTTCCCACGAAATGAACCACAGCGGTCAGAACGATCAAATCGGACGCGCTTTGCAGTAAGAGGTTCGTCTTTGCGCTTTTGGGATCGGGGCACTTCTGGAGGCGGCGTCCGTGGAGCAAAAAGAGGGCGTTCGTCACAGTGAGCACCGCGGCGCAAGCGAAAGGCCAGCGCGGCGACAGATGCATTCCATGCCGCGAAAGAAAGGTTTGCCCCCACGCCGCTAACGCCTCTATCATGCACAACAAGGCGACCACAACCCAGCGGAGCCGACAGAACCAAAGTACGTTGCCTGCCAAAAGTTCCGCCGGAAGAAACCCCACCGGTTTCCTTCCTTTCCCTTTCATAGCGGGAGTCTGACTGATCGGAAGATCAAAGCTTGCCATATGTCACGTCCCTATCGCCGCCCGGCCCTGTAACCGCGGGCGTTCGCTTAGAGTCTCCGTTATCTTCCTCATGGGCCCTCTGCAACACGGGCAGAGAGTGTTTTTGCTTCATTGGTAATCGCACGGTGAAGCTTGTTCCCTTACCCAGCTCGCTCCTGACCTGTATCTCCCCACTGTGCTCCTCGACAATATTCCGAGAGATGGACAGGCCCAGGCCCGTGCCGTTCCCCAGCTCCTTGGTGGTGAAGAACGGTTTGAATATCTTGTCCAAGTTCTGCGGCGGAATGCCCTTTCCGGTGTCTGCTACCTCCACTTGGACATACGTCTTGCCATCGGCGGAGGGATTGTCCGCATAAGTCCTCACCAAAAGCGTTCCGCCTTTGGGCATGGCTGCCAGGGCGTTGAGCTCGAGATTGAGGAATACCTGTTGCAGGGATGGAACGTCCGCTTCGATCTCCGGCAGAGAGGGGTCATACGCTTTCTTGACGACGATCCCCTCGTTCCGGCCCTTCATGCTCAAGAGGGTCAGGGTCGAATCCAGTATGCCGTTGAGGCTGGCCTTGGTGAAGCGGTATGGACGCTCTCTTGTCAAATCCAGCAACTGTGTCATCACCCTTTCGATCCTCCTCAACCCCTCCATCATCAGGTCAAGGTACTGCTCCGTCTGGGCTGTGTTCGCGGGATCCTTTTGGATGCGGGCAATGCAATTCTTTAGCCCGTCCAAAGGATTATAGATCTCGTGCGCCAGCCCTGCGGCGATCTCTCCAGCGATAGCCCGCTTATCGGCAATAATGGCCTGCCGCCGAGCACGCACCAGTTCTTCGGCCTTTCTCTGGAGCATAGTCATCATGTTGTTGAAATCCTCTGCGAGCTCGGTGAACTTGTCCGGGCACGACATCCTGTAAACCATGCACTCGGGACAGTTCCTCATTTTGTCTGAAAGAGAAGTGTTGCGTCGGTCAGGGCAATGCGTGCCCACGATCTGCCAACATCTGGCCGGCCCCTTGCCATGCACGGGACAATCCACACGATCGCAATTCTTCACTTCGTAGCACTTGACCAGGTTGGGATTCTCAAAGCGGAAGCCAAAGCTCTGCTTCTCCTCGGCAAGGCAGATTAGTGCCTTGATTCTCTTGTGCGTCTGGCTGAGCTCACGGTTTCCTTCTACCAGGACTTTTTCCTTTAATCTGGCCTGGCGAACCATTGTCACCAACCAAGCAATAGTGATGCCTGCCAGGAGGGCGCCGGTGGACCAGTAGAACAGGTGCACCCTAAGAAACCTCGGGTTGCGGAGGTAACCATGCACCAGAATCTGGATCACCCAGACCGTTATGACAGCAAGAAAAGTGAGACAAGAGGACCAAATCAGCACTTTGGTCAATTTCGTTTTATTCATCCGCGTGGAAGACTCCATGATGCCAGGCTGTTTATGCAACCCTCGCTACGGTGACGCTCGCTGCCCACAGCCAGTAAATTCTACCACAATCATGACAAAGTGCATAAAGATACTTTTCTTAACGTCTTCGCTCTGCGCACATGCCGCATGGCCGTTCAGATTGAGTGCATAGTTCGTTTCCGTGTTTCTTCCCTCCTTGCACGGGGCGGCACTGGGTATTATCCCCGACTCACCGATTCTACATCCTGTGGCACCGCGTGCAAGACACGCCAGGGTCAGGATGTTTCTGTTTTGTGCCAAGTATCGCCGACGGGTGGCACACGCGGCAGTTGCGCCAGTTGTCGGGATGCCACAAGGCGTCCGGAGCAGTCTCATGCGTCGCTTCCCTGTGGCATACGACGCAGGCGGTGGCGCTTACGGGAAAATGACATCTCACACAGTGCGTGATGGCATAGTTTCCCACGTGATCCCCCGGAAGTGCGCTGAAATGCGATTCCAGGGTCTTGTGGCAAACGGCGCACCCGCTGGTTGAGAGTGGGAGGTGGCAGGATTGGCAATGGGTATTCGGAGGGTTGCCATACCCCCCGCGGTGGCTGATGGGCCGTGTTTGAGAATGGCAGGCGACGCAGAAGTCCGTCCTGTGACATGTCCGGCAGCTCGACCGGTCAATCATCGCCAGGCGGCCGTGAGCTTTTTTCTTCCAGAGGAAAGTATGGTTCTGTGGCTCCTTCTCGAGATGGCACTCCTGGCAGTAATTCTTCTGGTGACAGATGCCGCACCTCGCGTCCCTCGTCTCGGAGAGCATCCCGTGAGCTCGATCAAACCCGGCGCCATGAGAAGAAGGTTTTTCTTCTTTTCTCAGCACCTGGTGGCAGCTCCGGCACTCTTGAGAGACGCCCAGTTCTGCATGGCATTTCAGGCATCGCTCCATGGAGGGTAGGTATCTTCCCCGCCTGACTTCGGCACTTTTTTCCACGCCCGGATGACACTCGCTGCACTCCAGACCAGCGTGTTTGAGGTGGGAGAAAACGATGTCCGCGTATCCCGGTTTTTTCTTTCGGACGATCTTCACTTTCATGCTGGAGTGGCACGTCAGGCATGTCTTGGAGGGCTCTTCCCTATCGAACTCGTGGCAAGCCTGACAGGTCTCCTCGGGAGGGAGGCCGGCTTTCTCTTCTGTTGCCGCTCCTTCGTGACATGCATCACAGGTCAGCTCCAGCTCCTTGATGTGGTATTGGTGGCCGAAAATAAGATCGGCTTTCTTCGGTTTGCCGTATATACCAGGGCAGAGCACAGCAAGGAGCAAAGCGACGATGCTCGCTCCGCCTGCCACCAACCCTGTTTTTTTCTTCCCGCCTTTCATATCTCTTCGAGCTATCCTCGCCGCAGAAATCCGCCGTTTCGTCAGAATCTGTAACTCATCCTTATTTCTACCTTGCCGTAGGGCGATTCCGGGGAATCGTCATCTTCCCTCTTCCCTCGGAGCGAAAGGTACAGCCTTGGATTGAAGTAGTATCTAAACCTCCCATACCAGGTTCTTACGTCAATTCTCTCCGTGACGGCATCTATGTCGTATTTGTACTTGGAGTAATATGTCCCCAGCGACGCGTCCAGCTTCCTTCTCAGCCTATAAGTGACTTCCCCGCCCAAACTGTAGCTCTCCTCGTCACCGCTGGCTATCCACCTGTCGAACGTTGCTGAAAGTCGCAGACCCGGGATCAGCACATCCCCCACACAAAGTGACGCGTAATACCTGTCGAACTCCCTGTTGGCGATGCTTTCATCGCTTTCGCTGGCAAGTTGGCGACCGCTGTATCCCGCCGACAACGAGAAGTGCTTTCCGAAGTACTTTGTCGCGTCGAAATCGTACTGATGGAACCGCATGTACGGCCCGAAGAGCGGATAGTACGGATCAAATTCGTTCGAGAGCTCCTCCAAGGCGTGGAGGAGGCGAAAATACTTCGCCGAGACCTCCCATCCCTTCCCCAGGAACCAGTATGCCCTCGCCAGAAGGTCTTTTGACTCACCGTTCAGAGCCGAGTACTGCGTTAAAAAGTTCAGGCCGTTCAAACGTTGCCGGAAAGCAAAAGTCAGGTAGTCGTCATCCCCTGCCGGGAAATCCATTAGCCGTAGATATTCGGCGGAAAGAGACGTCGTCTTGAAGGGGCGGGTTGTTATCTGAGCCCCGCTTACCTTGGTATCCTGCCGCAGATCTCTGTCATAGAAAGTAACGTATCTTCCTCCGAAGGCCTCCCAGCTCAACCACCTCGCCTCGTCTCGCATGAACCTCAGCCCATCGAACTGAACTCCTTCCAGACCGTCATAGTACTGTCGTCCGATACGGAAGGTAGAGCGGGGGAGCACACCGTCCGCCTCGAGGTACAGGTCGTAAACGCGATCCTGAACGTCGTAATTGGCCCAGTCGAAGATCGGGTCCGTGTCGTCCACGTCCTCGCCGGCCCGAAGGAATCCGTGGAGAGAAAGTTTGGGAGTGAAGAGGTTCCTCAGGTTGAAATTGAGATATTGCAGAACATCATGGTCGGTATCGTCACGATTCCATTGTGCCCGATACCTCGTGGAGAGCCGACCGGAGAAACGCAGCTTGTTCTGCTCGTCAGAATCCTCCCCATTTCCGGCATTCAGCAGTAAAGCCGACCCCAGAAGCGGGAGAATTATCCTTGAGAAGATCGCTCTCTTCACAGTTTGTTTTCACAGTTGCCGAAGACCCAGCTTCGATGCAGGAGTTCCCTGAGATGGATCATTCATCAATTCTTCCCGCAGGGACGGTCCTCCACATCAAAGAAAGGAGCGAGAACACCCTGTGTAGTCAATCGGAGCCCTCGACGACATCGCATTGGGGGCAGGAAGAATCGGCCGATCCCTCAGCCAGGAGCCGAACCAACAGAGAGCCTAACCGGCGGGCAGGTTATGGCTCTTTGCACTGCCCCGGCTGAGGGCCTCCAGCCGTTTGACTCTTCTTTGAGTCACACGTCGCACCGAAGCCCGCCCTATTGGTTCACTTCAACTCTGTAGAATCTTCCACGAGCAGCGCTGGATGGCGATGGAGTCTTACTTCCGTCGTCGGTCCAGACGGTTTCGTTCCCTGTGGCAGCGGCAGGGAAGTTCGCTTCAGCAACCTGCCACTCCAGCGTAGTGTCGCCCATCTCGGCGTACTGTACGCTGTATGTCTTGCCGGGGACAGACTGCCAGCGAATCACCACGTTCCCATCTTGGTCTGTGGTCATCTCCTTCACCAGGAAGTAGGCAAAGAAGGTCAGGAAATCGTCCCCCGCGAGATACTCCTGGAGATCGGAGACGCTGTCGTTATCGTCGTCCTGGTCAACGAGGTTCGGCACACCATCGTTATCCGTATCCAGAGGAGACTGATCTTGCGTATTGGCCGTGCCATCATTGTCCGCATCCGGATCGTCGTTATCCTTCAATCCGTCGTGATCGGCATCCAGCGCGGTAATAGAATCCCATAACAATTGCTTCGCATACATAGCATTGTGTACGCCCATGCTCGCATCCGCCTCCACGAAGGAGTAGTTGAAAGCGGCGATTTCTTCCGCTTCGGTTAGTGTGGTTGTGTCGGACGACTCGTAGAGGGGAGTGGAGTCCTCTTTCGGGAGCAGAGGCTCCAGCTCGTGGAGCAGAGCCGTGAGATGATCCTGTGTTCCGTTGATGTTGAAATCGGTCAAACCTGTGTGGCAAGGAGCACAGGCGCGGACGTTGTGAACGTCATCACTGTGATCATCAGGAGTGTCATTGTCGTAAGCCACCTTGTAAGTATGTTCTCCCAGCAGATTGTGCCCGGGCTCCTCGTCTCCGGGCGTCTCAAACATATGGCAACGGACACAGGCATCCGGGATAAGCTTCCAGTGGGGGGTGGAAGTATATCGCACTCCGGGGAATTCGGCTCCGCCGGACCCGCTGAACATCTCCGCCTGAGGATGATGGGCTGCGTGCCCGGGGGTCGCTGCCTGATCCGTATGGCACTTGGCGCACGCCGCGCCCCTCCCCATGTTGATCTTCCGCCCGTTCTCGAGTTCCACAATTCCGAAGAATCTAAAATGATGCGGATACTCATCGGTATGGGGATCATGGCAGGTTACACAGGTGATGGGACTCGGGTCCTCTATAATGTCTGTGTCCTTTCCCTTGACGAAGACGTCAATGAATCCTTCGGCGGTCATGCACTTCAAGCAGCTCGCGCTTCTCGATGGATAGCCCCCGGCAGCCTCCATAGATCGGGCGTGCGCCGAGGTATCCCATTGATAGTTCTTAATGTGGTGAGTCGGCGAATCATGGCACTGCCCGCAGATCCCCGATTTCATGCTCACGCCGATGGCGCCTTCCCCAGCCCGGTGCTCGCTGCCCGGTCCGTGGCAGCTTTCGCACTGGATATTTGCCAGGTTCTCCAGTTGCGGGTAATTATTCTCTATGTCCGTCCAGTTGGCCGGCTCAAACGTCTCCGGGAAGGTCCAGCCCAGCGCTGCGGCGAAATCATCCCATCCGTTGTTGATGGCAGCCGGCGCGGCGTCTTCCCCGAGCACATGGCAGTAGACGCAAGAACTCTGGAAATGATCGGGAGTGCTGATCTTGCGGGTGAAAGCCGTTCCATGATGGGTTTCGCTCCAGGGGGTGAAGAGGTCCGCCAGCAGCCAGTCCGGTCTTTCCGCGTACCGCCCGCTGTGGCAGACCTGGCAATTCTCCTTCCCCAGCCATGTTCCTGCGGTGATGATTTGCGTGGATGTCGGAGAATCGTCCGCTCCGGCATCTCCGACCCGCAGCTCAACTTCATATTCGCCGACCTGATCCGGCACGAAGCTGACCGTCTGAGCCGCCGGATCATCGAGGGTCGCAGTGGAACCCAACGGACCCTTTACAGACCACAAGTAAGTGTCCACGGGATTTCCATCCGAGTCCTCACCAGTTCCCGTCAACCTCACATGCGTGCCCAGGGGGACGCTGCTCAGCCCGCTGGTGATGATCCTATTCTCCTCCGCGTCGGTCTCTTCTAGCCGGGGCGGTATAGCAACGATCTCTATCTCGGCTGAATAGGGTCTTGAATTCTCATCCTGGGGATCACTGCTACCCAGATATTCCTGGAGATTCGAGTGACTGTCTCCATCCGGGTCCGCGGAAGCGTCCCCCGCAAACCCCGGGAGCAACCCATGTGCCGTCTCCCAGTCATCGGGCATCCCGTCTCCGTCACTGTCAGTGATGGGAGGAAGCAAGGGGCCGTGCTCGTACCATTGTTTGTGGAATCCGTCGAGGAATTTCGCCAGATCCACATCCGTAGGCTCACCCCAATTCGACAAACTGGTATCACCGAAGCCAGGGGCTGTAGGCACAACGCTGGAAAGCTGTCTATGGCAACTCACTGCGCACGAGCTCGGCATGAAGTACGTCAGCGTCTCCTCCGGCTCGATGACGCGGAAAGTATGCGAATGAATATCGTACGGTATGGCGGACTTGGCGACCTTGGGCATATGGCATTTCGAGCAACGCCCCACAGCCGTGAACCCTTCGCCCATCGGGAAGTACAGCTCGTGTCCAGTATGTTTATTGACCACCGCCCCGATTGCCGTCAGGTTCTCCATGGGATTCGCCACCATCTCCTTGGTGATGCCGGCAAAATCTCCCTTTCCGGCATGGCAGGCAAGACACACCGTGTTGTCGTCGTTTTGCGTGGCGATCTCCACGCCATCCCTTTTCAGCGACGCGACCACATCAAACTTGTTCGTTGAGCCGTGCGGATCATGACAATCGTAGCACGTGACGTTTGCCTCGGCGGACATGTCGCTCTGGATATAATCCATATATTGCTGATGATGCGATTTTGACGTCCCATCCGGCCATAATCTACTTGAAGATGTCGTGAGAGTGTAAAAATCGGACAGGGTGTCCCCCGGTCGGAAGCCCCTGTCGTACGGCGACCAGGGATACCCCCTGGTTTTGCCGTCACCGTCGGCATTGACGTATGTGCTGTCACCTCTGATGTGACACTGACCGCAGACTTCAAGCGCTCGATCGAAAGGAAGATTTTTCGGGTTGATGATGCCTTCACAGCAACCACCCGCGTTGATATGGCCACTGGCCGGACCGTGGCATGCTTCACAGCCGATGTTCACTTCGGAATGATCGGCAATGTACTCTCCGGTTTGGTCGTCATAGGCCACTTGCAGGTTCGTGGAGTGGCAGCCCAGACACCTTCTCTCAAAGGAGTTTGACTTCGCCGGATTCTTCGGCTGCCCTTGCGTGTCAAACCAGTGATCGAGGTGATAAGCGACCCAATTGCCGTCCTTTTCGTTCCACTGAATGGGGAGAATGTAGTAGCTGTTCCCGATCTTCGTCTGGTAGCGTTGCTTCCATCCGCCGCCTCCACCATGAACACGATCCACAGGGTAGGTTGGTCCGCCGTCTCCAAGGGTCACCGTGTATGAGTCATCAAAAAGATCGCTTTGCTTCGACAGGTGAATCGTCACCGGCGGAATGTTGTTCGCGGGATCACTCAGAACCGGATTCTGCGTGAAGTCGCCGATCACTCCTCCCCGGAAGGTCGAATCAACCGGCTTCAGGGCGTGGGCGTGAGCAGTATTATCCCAGCGGTGATATTCATCTTTATGGCAAGCCGCACAGGTCTCGGAAGTCACGTACTCGCCCGGCTCGATCCTGTGAACCGTGTCCGGTATTGGTGCGAAGATATCATTATGGCAAAACGTGCAGGTGTTGTCCGGCCAGTCGAACCCGAAGTGGCCAGTAGGCCCCACATCCGGATGACACGATCGGCACGCCGCCTTGCTAATAAAGTCGTTGCCTTCGGAACCGCTATGGCAGACCGCGCACGAGTTGGGATAATCCCTGAAAACCTTGATGTTGTCATGCTCTTCGAGGACGTGCATCATGGGGCCGAAAGGCTTATTGGTATCCCAGGCGTGACAGACCATGCAGTACTGGAGAGCGCCCTCCAGGCTCAGTCCCTCGGGGTGACCATGACCGATGTCACCATTATCGTGGCACTTACCACACCCCATCCAGCCCTGCGGAGGAAGAGAAGGCGGGACTGTACTCTGAACCTGGGCCACTTTGAAATGCTTCAGGCTATATCCCCTTTCGCTGGCGGCTGTCCTCAACGAAACAAGGATCGAGTAAGACCCGGGGACGGGAGAATCAGGGATTTCAAAGGAGGTAACCACCGGATACTCGACTCCGGAGTTCGCGTCGGATATCAAACTAGTGCGGGGAACGATAGCATGATAGTCCTGCCGCGGCCCGCTGACATAGTACGTCAGCCGGGAGATATCATCGGTGCTGGTAAACTCCGTGCCTTCGGCATCCTTGGCGCGAATCGTCAAGCCAACGTTTTCCCCTCCCATGTAATACTGCCCGTTCAGGGGAGTAGAGAGTTCGGGGATTACCTCGATTCCTTGGGATTGTCCGAAGACTGGGGCGGAAACAAGAACGAGGGGCAAATAAGCAACGACCCATCCAAGCGATCGCGCAACAATTCTGGTCTTTTCTTTGGCCACTCGCGCACCTCCTGTCAACGCGTTGGTTCCGATACACCTAGGCAATAGGCACAAAAAGCCTGTTCATTGCCTGTAATACAAGAAAAGTGCCGAGTGACGAGGAGGGCTCTCGCATCCTTGTCTTGAGACCACAATGAAACCATAAGAGTTGTCGGTCTCACCGATGATCTTCTCATCGCGGTGGGTTTACCATGGTGGAGAACTCAACCCTCTGTGAGTGCAACAATTTCCTTTTCAGCACGTTACAGTGATGATGGAAACCGTTATCCTGGGAGAGCAGTCGCTCACTGCATCAAGTGAGGGTCGGAGACCATGGCATGTGAAAGGGTTTGCCGAATGGCATCGCCCTTCTACAATAGCGCCGAAGTGACACGCAATCCTTGCGGATTTCCGTTAGTATGGCGGATTTCCGTTAGCGCTCGGTTTCATCCTTGGGAAGCAAAAAGACAACTCTGTTGGGCGGAAGAAAGACTGCTTTATGTCGCAGAGGTGTTGTGCGCAGCGTTCGCCTTGTTGCTCTTCTCTCTGTCTTCCAGCGTCCACCGCGGCCGCATGGTGCGCCGGCCTTGCCCCGAAACCATCTGCCTTAGATAGTGAGATTCTGAAGGTTGTGCTTGGCCAGCTTGTCGCGAAACGTGGAAAGCTTCAGCCCGAGTTCTCTGGCCGCGCGGGATTTGTTTCCCCCACTGGCTCGGAGCGCCTCCACCAGAAGCTTCTTCTCCACTGCGTTTATGGTGTCGTAGAAGGTCGAGGTGCCCTTCTGCGCTGCCGCCAGGGAAACGAACCTGATTTCCTCAGGAAGATCAAAGAGTGTAACGACCCCCTCGCCCTTGATATTCTTCAGTCGCTCGATGATATTCTTCAACTCTCTCACATTTCCCGGCCAGGAGTAGCTGTTGAGAACATCCATGGCGATGGGGTCAATCCGGATATTGCTTTTGGTTCCGTCAGGCTTTTTGAGGAAGTGGTCCAGCAGAAGTGGGATGTCCTCTTTCCTTTCCCGCAGAGGGGGAATGTACATGGGCATGACATTTAGCCGATAAAAGAGGTCTTTTCGGAACAACCCCTTTTCGGTTTGCTCTCTCAGATTGACTTTTGTTGCCGCGATGACCCTCACATCCACTTTTATCGGCGTGGAGCTTCCGACTCTCTCGAAAACCTGCTCCTCGATCACTCTCAGAAGCTTCACTTGAAGTTCACTGGTTGTGTCGTCAATTTCGTCCAGAAATATGGTCCCTTTGTCGGCGTACTCGAAGCGCCCGATCTTCTCCCTGGAGGCCGAGGTAAAAGCGCCTTTTTCGTGCCCGAACATCTCGCTCTCAATGATCTCCTTGGAAAGCGAGGCGTAGCTCACCTTAACGAAAGGCCCTTTACTCCGTTTGCTATTGTGGTGGATGACGCAAGCAGCAATGTCCTTCCCCGTACCGGTCTCGCCGGTCAGCAAAACGGTGCTGTCCGAGGCCAGGCACTCGTCAATTCGGTGGAAGATTTCGACCATAGCTTTGCTTGCGCCCACCATCTGGCAGCAGCCGTAACGCACCGCGACCGGCTCCTCCTGCTCCTTCGACTCGGCCATTTTCTCCGCCCTTATCCTGTTGAGAGCCGGGAAGAGCTCCTCAGTCGAGAAAGGCTTGGTCAAATAGTCATACGCATTAAGGGACAGAGCCTTAATGGCGCTATCTACGGTGCCATAAGCCGTTATGAGGATGATTTTCATTTCAGGCCTCAGCTCCCTGGCTCGGGCCATGAATTCCAGCCCGTCCATCTCCGGCATTCGCAGGTCAGTGATCGCAACGTCAAACGATTCCTCGGACAGCAGCGCCAGCGCGGAAACCGGACAGGCAAAAGCAGCGGTCTGATAGCCAGCGTCCCTGAGATCATCCTCAAGCGTGATTCGCTTCAGCTTTTCGTCCTCGACAATCAGAATTTTCATGGCTGCCCCTCCCCAATCATCTCCTGTCCGCAGGCATCATTGTCCTGTATACGTGTGGAGACCGGCTAGTAAATAATTGACCCCGAAGTAGGTGAACAACACAAACAGAAAACCCACCACCGACAAAATGGCCTGGAGCTGTGGGACCGATTTCGCCTTCAAACCCAGCCACCCTCCGGAGAATCGCACATGCAAGAAAAAGGCATATACCACCCAGGTGATAAGCGACCACGTCTCCTTCGGGTCCCACCCCCAATACCTTCCCCAGGCCACGTTTGCCCATACTGAGCCCGTGATGATCCCCAGCGTCAGAAAAGGGAAGCCGAACGCTATTGTTCTCGAAACCAGATTCGAGAGGACACAGCCCTTGCCTTCGGCAGTGACCCTTTTTCTGTTAAGTATAGACACCAGTGCCACCGAGATCAACCCAGCCCCAACCACCCCTCCGGCGGCTACCCGGGCGATATTCCAGCCGGTGATCGTTGAGAAAACCTCGTTTTTCCGACCTAATCCGTAGACCAAGCCACCCACAAAACCTACCACCGAAAGCGATGTTACGAACGCCGACAGTTTTCGCAATATCCCGCCATGCCTCAGCAGGAATATCAAAGCTACTACGTAGGATACTGCGAAAGAAGCGTAGCTGACGAAGCAGAAGATCACATGCAAGGTCAGCCACAAGTTGTTCTGCAGGGCGGGCATGAGCGGCTCGATTCCCCAGTCAAATAGGTTCGCGTATGCCAGCGTCAACAAAGCAACAAGGGAAGCCCCCGCCCCCACTATCTTCGGCGAATAGAGCAGTTCCACAAAAATGCAGGTGACGGCAATCGCCATACTGAAAAAGACAAGCGTTTCAAAGGTATTGGCAAAAGGTGGACGCGCTCCTTCCACCCATCGCCACCCCACGAACAGGGCCTGAGAGAGGACGCCGCCTATCAAGAAGGATATCGCCACAACACGAAATCGCTTTTTGCCACTCGCATAGTGAACGGCAAACATTAACGTTGCGGCAAGATATGCCACTTCCGCTACGGTGAACAACAGTCTTGTTACTGACATGGGATAGTCTTCAATCCTTCATCTTTCAGTTTTTGTTCCCCGGCCCACTCGGCCGGACGCCTCCTTTTCTTCTCATGACCGGACGAATGTAGAAGGTGAACAAAATCCCCACCGAAATCAAGCCAAACCCGAGATAGACCAGGCTTACACCAGGGTCCTTCGCTATCTCCAATCCCGACCACGCCTCGTGAACTGGATCGTAGAACGATTGATAGATCGCGTAGCCCTGGTATTTGAGAGGCTTGTTCACCTCAATGGTCTTCGATGCCATAACTTTCACTCCTTGGATCACACGGAGCTTTGATTTGAAGTCCTTGATTTTTCCAGGGAGTCGCTTGTAATCGAGGCGAACGGTTGAACCCCTGTTCTGATGCATGCCCGGAAACTTCTGGAACACCCATTCTCTCTGGTTTTGCGAACCCCTCGCAACCCGCACCAGAATAGCCGGATTGTTCGGGGACTTCGACCGGCTGCCGTATTCTCCTTTGCCAAGAACTACGAAATCGGGCTCGTAACGAAGGATTGTCACTCCATAAGGAGTGCCCGCGATCTCAAACTCTTTGCCGACTTTTATTGGCAAGGCCCTCACTGCCTGCTCCTTCAGAAGGTGCACGATCAGAGCCTCCACCGAGTACCGTTCAACTCTGAAGTCCTCCAGGCGAACCTCGAATGGAAGGGAAATAGCCCTCTTCTTGTCGTCGTAACACACCCTCGTCGCTTGCCCCACCCCAAGCTGCACGTATCCCCGCTGCCCCAAAATGGCCCCCATGACTACGCCAACCACCATGACCAGTACACCCGCGTGAGTCACGCTTGTCCCCAGCTTCTTCACCTTGAAAGACCACCCACCGGCGACGCACAGAAGGAGGTTGAGGCAGAAAAATCCCAGCAAGGAAATGAACCAACAGGAGTGATAAATGTAGCGACGAGCATCACTCTGGTTCCTGATGACGGTAGCCACGATCATCACCACGGCTATGACGGCCAGCAGAGACACAGCCAGCTTCACCGACCTGAGTGCCTTCAACACCCGACGCGCTGATGACAACCTCGCCGTGTTGCGGATATCCGTCAGTTTCGTTTTATCCATAGCACTTTCTCCGGTGGTCTGGTACAAAAGGTGCAACTCTCGTGCCAGAGCCATGCAGGGCAACAGCCGCTCTCTCCAGATTGCAACACAATGGAACGTGTCCGAGCTCCCTTTACACTCACACTCATGGCGGCAACCCGGTTCAAGCCCTTTCGCTACTCGCCAGGTACCGAGCAGTGGTGCAGCGTGTGTTCCACGCGCATGCCTCCTTTTTTGTGGCTCAGCGTCTCAGGAACAGTGATGAAGTAAGGTTCTCTGGCTTGGACACAAAAGTCAAAGTCCGAAGGCCACACCGGACAGAATTCAGCTCGCCCCGTACACCCGGAGAGATTGTGCGGAGCGGCTCCGAGTCCTTGGAACGAGAGATCGAGGCTCGGGCATCCGGAAACTGTCCTGTAGTATTTCTCACAGAATTGCTCTTCCTTGAACCACAGCAGGCAGTTCTGAAGCTCCCCGCGAAAAGCCCAATACTGCCACGTCGCGGAGAAACACGGTCAAGGAATTGAGGGGCCCCACGCCTTCCGAATCAGAACGCGCCAGTGATCCCTTTCCCGCTTCACGAATAGCACCTCCTGCCCATCCTGTTCGGCGCTCTGTGGAACGTTGCGGGCACCTTCTTCGTTCAGAAGGACCGATAACACCTGCCCTTTGCTCATCTGCTCGAGCAGAAGCTTGGTCTTGACGTAGTTCAGCGGGCAGGCGACGCCGCGAAAGTCCGCCTCTCGATCAACTTCTATATCCGCGTAGCGTGCAGTTTCCCGGCGAGATGTACTCGCGGGGACCGCCGGCCGGAAGCGCAGCGACTCATCCATGTTGTCGTATAGTTCCCGCACTGCTTCGACAAGTGCCCAAATCTCCTCGGCATCTGCATCGAAGTCACGGCCCCGCCCGCGAGCGAGACTGGCCCGCCCCCTCCCGATTAGCCCGCGGAAAGAGTCATTCACGAGCCCCTCCTCGAGAAAATGCCTTCCAAAAAGTTCAAGGGCATCCGCATCGTCTTTTGCCTCCTGTCCTTGTGTGACAAGCAGTGCCCGCGCAGCAAGGACGGTTGCCGTAAGAAACCTTCCCTCCCGGAGCGCGTCACGCGCGCTGGCCAGGTCCACCTCAATCAGATCGAACACCCCCGCGCCACACTCGCCGGGCCCTCGACCTGCCAGAGAGAACAACCTGTCGGCGCCCCAGTCGAAGTAATAGTTCTTGTCCTCCTCGAACGAGGGTACGTGCTTGTACCTGGCAACAAGCCGCTCCGCTATCGTTCTGCCCTCCGCCTCGAGGAACGCACCATAATCTGGAAACTGCGGCGATTCCCGAAATGCCCGAAGGAACTCGGCAACGAGCGTCGGAACGTTTCTCGCCGGGATGGCCTCTTTTCCCTGGGCAAGGGTGGTTCCCCCTTCGGCTACTTTTCCGCCGAGCTGCACCACATAGTGTGGCACAAGCCTGCCATCAACCCGACGGGCTGCCCCGAAAAGTCCGATATTCCCGATCGGGTGACGACCGCAGGAATTGGGGCAGCCGCTAATGTGGATCTTGAAGTCTCCAAGCTCGTCCAGCTCGAGATGGTTGCTACTCAGCGTCTGCGTGATGGCGGTGGCTAAACCACGTGAAAGACAGATGCCCAGCTTGCAGGTTGTGGCTCCTGCGCAGGCGATCATATTGCGAAGGACGCGGGGCGGGGCCTTTGCGAGGTCTAACGCGATCAGCTTCCGATGCAGCGTGGCCAGTTCACTCTCGTGAACCCATCCGATCACGAGATTCTGCCATTGGGTTGTTCGCAGCATCCTTTCGCCGTGCGCCTCGACGACATCCCCCAACTTCTCCAGCGTGTCTGCGGCGATGTCACCCAGGAAAAGGGGAATGTGAACGAGGTAGTACCCGTCCTGTTTCTGGGGCACGGCATTCTTCTCTCGCCACGCGGCCAATGATTCATCGCGCGGGGCTTCAGCCTCGGAGACGGGACGACCGATACTCGGGAGCTCGCGCAACTGTAGCGGGGGGTGACCGGCGGTGCGTAGCTTCGACAGCTCCCCCTCGTACAACTCACGGAATCGCTCCAGGCCGATCTGCTCTATCAGGAAACGAAGCCGCGCCCTGCGCTTGTCCTTTCGGTTGCCATGTTTGTCAAAGACCCGCTTGACTGCCTCAGCGACAAAGTGAATATCCTTGGCGGGCACAAACTTCTCGAGCAAATCCGCCACACGGCTGTGGGCGCCCATCCCACCGCCGACGTAGACCGCGAACCCCAATTCGTCTCCTCGGCTTTTGGCAATGAATCCCACGTCGTTCACCGTGGCGCCAGCGCAATCCTTCGAGCACCCGGAAAATGCGATCTTGTACTTGCGAGGAAGTTGATAGCTAAGCGGGTCGGGGAGCAAGAACTCCGTCAAGGCGAGAGCATACGGCGTCACGTCGAACACCTCCTGGGCGCAAACACCCGCATCATAACAAGCCGTGATGTTGCGAACAGTGTTGCCTCCGCCGCCTTTCGTTGAAAGCCCAGACCCGTACAGCTTCACCAGAGCGGGATGCACGTCATCCAGGGCGACCCGATGGATCTGTATGTCCTGTCGGGTGGTCACGTGGAGGACGCCGTTCCCGTACTTCCGCGAAACGCTGGCAAGGGTCCGCATCTGGTAAGGAAGAACTCCGCCCGCGGGAAACCGAACCCTTAACATGAACACCCCTTCCTCTCGCTGCTCATATACTCCCTGCGGAACCCTAAAGGAACGAAATTCGGCATACGAGATCTCCCCTTTTTTGAACCGCTCCGATTCTGCCTTGAATCTGTCCATATCCTCTTTAAGCTTGTCAGGCAACCTAAACGTCGTCTGCATCGCATTTCCCCTCCTCACGGCAACAATTGGGTTGAGGCTTGATGGGGTCGAATAAGAAGGTCCACGCGGTCGTCGTCACCCCACAGTCCAGAACTCCTTTACACCTTCGGCTTCCCCTCGTCACCAAGCACGTCCGCGAAAAAGCTGGCGTACTTGAACCCGCTGTCCGGCGAAATGGCCACGGCGATTCCCTCTTTTGCTTCGCGGAATTCAATGGCCGCGTGGACAATGGCTCCTGTGGAGGGGCCGACGATCAAACCCTCCTCCCGGAAAAGGCGCTTGGTCATGGCGTAGGCCCGCTCGTCATCCACGCGAATCACGTGGTCAATCACACTCCGGTCGAGAATCGCTGGCTCCCTCGACTCCTCCATGTTTTTCAATCCGGGCAGCTTATGCCCCTTCTGCGGCTCGATGGCAACGACCTGGATTTCCGGGTTTCTCTCCTTGAGGTAACGGCCGATTCCCGTGATCGTTCCACAAGTGCCAAAACCTGCGAGAAAGAACTTCACTTGCCCTTCGGTTTGATTCCAAATCTCCGGACCAGTGGTCTCGTAATGCGCTCTGACGTTGTCCGGGTTTTCGTACTGATTGGGCATGGCATAGCGTCCTTTGGTGTCTTCGCCACGCACGAACGAATGTGCCAGAGCAATCGCTCCGTCCTTCGGGTGATCCACGGGGCAGAGGTCGTCCGGTGTGGGCCAAACCTCGGCCCCAAGCATCCGAAGGAGCAGTTTCTTCTCATCTGGCACCCCCACGGGGATTGTGACCGTGAGCTTCTTTTCCATGAGGGATGCCAGGGCTGCCAGGGCGATTCCTGTGTTGCCGGAGGTCGGCTCCACCAGTTCTTTGCCTTCCAACTCGCCGCGTTCTTCCATACCACGGAGCATGTAAAGGGCTGTGCGATCCTTGATGGAGCCGAACGGGTTGAACCATTCTAGCTTGAGATACAGCTCACAGGTCTCACCCGGGACGACACGCTTAAGTCTGACCAGAGGCGTCGGATTCGCAGGACTTCCAATTAGCTCCCGAATGTCGTCGTAGCGCCGCAAATCGGGCCTCGCTTCAAGACGTTTTTGCTTGGTTGCCGTAACCATCTTATTTCCTCACTTCCAAAGGCTCCTGAACGAGCTGATCGTCTTTCAGTTGCCAGGCGCCGTGTTCGATTTTTCCATCACAGACACCCACAATCAGATAGGTCACGCCGGCAACAGCTTGTTGCACATCATTTTGGGATGGTCTGGGGCCACCGTTTGGATGAGAATGGTAGTAGCCGATAATGCGGGCAGTGCCCGAAAACTCCATCTCCACAGCCTTGATATGGGCCTTGTGGCCGAGGACATATGCATGCTCCGGATGGGCTTTTTCGGCGTTCTCCGCCCGAAGTGACAACCTCACCCTTGATGGGCCCTCAACCCCGGCCAGAAGAATGCCGCAGCTTTCTCGGGGAAAGTTTTCGCGCGCGTGAGCAGCAACCGATTCAAGCACCCGGCGTAATATCCGCATGGTTTTCTCCTTTGCGATCGTCGGGTACCGCGCAATGGACGTTGTACTCTGCAAGACCTGTGACTGTGGGATTCATACCACACAGCGGACAGGTCGGATCGGGCGCCCGCCTTGCAGTCGCAAATCTACATTCCAGTGCATCGTATAGGACGAAACGATGAGAGAGGATACTGCCGATCCCCAGAAGAAGCTTCAGAGCCTCGACTGCCTGAAGCGTACCCATCACACCCACGACGGCGCCAAGCACTCCCGCCTCCTGGCAACTTGGCACCAACCCCGGTGGCGGAGGCTCCGGAAAAAGACACCGATAACAAGGGTTACCCTCCCCGGGAAGGATCGTCATGAGTTGTCCCTCAAAGCGAAGCACCGCCGCCGAAATCAAGGGAATGTCCTCGAGCCAGCAACAATCAGCCACCAGGAAGCGCGTAGGAAAATTGTCGCTCCCGTCCAGCACGACGTCGTAGCCCTGCACAATCTGCCGGATGTTCTCAGCAGTTAGATGCTCCGGGAAAGTCTCGACCTTGCACTCGGGATTAACTGCTTTGATCGCCTCCTCGGCGGAAGTCACCTTGCTCCTCCCAAGGTCTCGTGCTCCGTGGATGATCTGCCGCTGGAGATTTGAAATCTCCACTTTGTCCCCGTCTGCCACGCCGAGTCTTCCCACTCCCGCCGCAGCAAGGTACAAAAGGGCCGGTGAGCCGAGTCCACCGGCTCCAACGATCAATGCACTGGAACTCAGTAGTTTCATTTGCCCTTCACCGCCGACTTCCTGAAGCAGGATGTGGCGCGAGTATTTCTCAATCTGTTGTTCGGTGAACTCCATTTCGCTCACACTCACTCCACGACATCGAGCTCGATTGGCTCGACGGAAACACCGCTTTCCGTGAAGAAGTCAACCGCCTTTTGCACTTCCTCTTCGTCGCCTGACAGTTCAAGTCCGACGATGCCGATATCCTTCGAGACACTGGCTTGGCGTATGTTCGTTACCACATTGAATTTCTGACCGACTTCCCAAATGAGGGGCCTGTCCACAAGTTCTTTGGGGAAAGTGAGCCAGAACTTCCGGCGCAGCTCGGCGCCACCAGCAATGGCCGAGAGGATGGTCACCGTGTCGCCGTCCTTCACAGGAGTGTCAAGTCCCTCAAGAAGGCGAATGTCTTCGCCCTCGTTCACGTGGATGTTGAAGTGGCGGCGTACCTTGCCGCTCTCCTCACAGAGCCGCTCCCGCACACCGAGGTGTTCGATGAGTTCCCCCACAGTGGCCCCCTCCGCCTGGACTACTTGCTGTCCGCCGAATAGACTTTTCAATGCTGCTCCCGTTCTAATCGTGACTGACATGTGCACATTCCCTCCTCTCGTCTGAGCGACCGGTTAACTCCGTCAGCAGGGCGTCGAAGCCCGCGATCTTCGCTTCGATCATTGCTCGCTTTCTCAGCCGCCCGATGACCGCCTCCTGCGTTTTCAACCCGTTCCCGGTGATACTGACCACGACCGACTCATCCCGAGGAATACGTCCCTGCTCGATGAGCTTCTTGGTAACGGCCAGTGTCGCTCCGCCTGCCGTTTCGGTGAAGATGCCCTCAGTCTCCGCCAGAAGCTTGATTGCCTGAACGATCTCGTCGTCGGTGGCGTCCTCCGCCCAACCGCCAGTGCGGCGGATGGTTTCGATCGCGTAATAGCCGTCAGCCGGGTTGCCGATGGCTATGGAGCGGGCAATGGTATTGGGCTTAACGGGGGTGAAGATTTCTTCATCCGTCTTGATCGCCGCTGAGATGGGGTTGCAGCCGGTCGCCTGCGCACCGTGGACCTTGGTTTCCGCGCTTTCGATCAGCCCCACTTTTGTGAACTCGCGGATCGCTTTCTCAACCTTGGTGATGAGAGAACCACCCGCCATGGGAACGACGATGTGCTGGGGCGCCCGCCATCCGAGCTGCTCCAGAATCTCGAACCCGAAGGTTTTCGATCCTTCGGCGTAGTAGGGGCGGATGTTGATGTTGACGAAAGCCCATCCGTACCGATCCGCGATTTCCGTGCAGAGCCGATTCACCCCATCATAGTTGCCCGAAATCCCCACCACATTGACTCCATAGACGGACGTGCCGACGATCTTTCCCTGTTCCAGGTCCGCGGGCATGAAGATGAAACATTTCAGGTTGGCTTGAGCAGATTGTGCCGCAAGGCTGTTGCCCAGATTCCCAGTTGTGGCACAGGCTACGGTATCGAATCCGAACTCCTTCGCCTTGGAAAGCGCCACGGACACGACACGGTCCTTAAACGATAGCGTAGGGTAATTCACCGCATCGTTCTTCACGTAGACTTCGCTGTGTCCCAGCGCGCGCTCCAGATTCCTGGCGCGCAGAAACGGTGTGAACCCCACCTCTACGCCCACCGTCGGTTCGCCGTCAATGGGCAGCAACTCCCGGTACCGCCACATGTTCGTTGGGCGCTTCTCTATCACTTCCCGGCTTACGGCGCCACGAATCGCTTCGTAGTCGTAGTCCACCTCGAGCTTCCCGAAACAGTGCTCACAGATGTGGAGCGCCTCCTTCGGATAAGTCCTCCCGCAGTCTGTTTCTCTGCACTTCAATCCCTTGACGTAACTCAACCGTGCACCTCCTATCTCAAAACCACCCGCGGGCAAACCATGTCAACTCGCCACTGAGCGGCGGTAATCCTATCTTTGTTGATACGTACCGTGGGCGTGTTCACTTCCATCACCGCAACATCAGTCCGCTTCATACCTTGGAAGCCACATCATCCAACTCCAGTTTTGCGCCGATCCTGCCACTCAGCCTGTCGGCAATCGGACCCAGCGGGCGAAAAGGGGGTTACCGACAAGCTCGCTTGTACCTGTTCCCCTCTTCATGGCAGCATTTCTTTCTCCGCCTTGACGGGTGCGATCCACCCGTACCGCTCGTAGCAAGTCCGAGCCTCGGAGGAGGCTAAAAAGTTCATGAACCCTCTCGCCGCCTCAGGTTGGGTGGCGAAGGTCAATAGTCCCACGCCCGTGCCCCTCAGGATTTGCTGATCTTGAGGCATTTCCACAATCTCTATCCGTCCCGGTGCCAGGTGCTCGAAGGCGGTCCATCCAAATGCCGCATCAACCTTGCCTTCTGCCACGGCCTCGACGATCGCTATGCAACCATTGGCGTGAAAAGCGATGTTCCGGCCGATCCCTTCCAGAAAACCCAGTCGTGCAGCAATGTCTTCCCACAGTCCTTTGAGGCAGTCGATAACCGACACCCCCACCCGCACGCCGGGTCGCGCCATGTCTTCTATGGACCGGATGTTCCTGGGATTTCCCGCAGGAACAAGGATGGCAGACCGGCGGTAGGCGATCGTTCGCCGCTGTCCTCTTTGAACGATTCCTCTCACCTCTCCATCATCGAGCAAGTATTCCGCTCCACCTATGGCCAGATCGTGTATGCCCGCCTCGGCGATCTCCAACAGGAAGTCATCGCCTCCCGTTTTGCCTGTCGCTTCCTCGGCAACAGGCTCCGCACAGTGGCGACTGCACACGCTGATTTCGACTTGGATGCCCGTTCGCTTCTCGAACAGTTGAGCAGCTTCCTCCAGAGGGGCTGCGCAAGCCCGAGCCGAGAACACGCGCACAGGTCTAATGTCTCTCGCTGTCAGTGTTCATCCCTCCTCTGTCAATCTCCACCGGTTTCACGCGGTTTGTGTGCATCTGTGAGGGAACCGCAGTCTTAGGCCTCGCCGTAGTCAACAGCATCTTCGCGGCAACAATCACCATGAACACTGCGAAGCTCTTCCTGAGCACCTCACTCGATAGCCGCCTCGCCAATTCGGTTCCCAGAAAAGCCCCCGCGACCGCCCCTGCTGCAAGCAATCCCACTTTTGCTATGTCCACTTCAATTTCGGGATTCATCCCGTACCGGATCGCCCCCACCAGTGCCATTGGCACTATCACCGCCAGGCATGTTCCTTGGGCAGATTTCTGGGGGAAATTGAAGAGCAGAACCAGTGCTGGAATGATCAAAGTTCCACTACCCAATCCAAGTGTGCCACTGAGAATGCCAGCACAGATGCCCAGAACCATTAAGGCCCACCACGCATTCACCAATTCTCCTCCCATGAGGTTATCTCCTCTCTCTATATCTGGTAGTCATTCTTGAGCGGCCTCGTGTGAATGCCGCACTCGCCCCCGCACTTGCTTGTGCCTACCCACCGTCCGGCGCGTTCGTCGGCGCTGTTCGTGATCATCGTGCACGGCAGGCAGCCAAGCGAACGATATCCCTTGGCGTAAAGCGGATTTACAGGCACCTGATGGATCGCCAGATACTGCCAGACTTCTCGCTCATGCCAAATCAGAATGGGGTTCAGCTTGATCAAACCCTTGTCACGCTCTTCTACTTCGAGGAAGTCTGTTCGGGTGCGTCCCTCTGTGCACCGAAGACCCGTCACCCAGCACGCCACGTTCATCTCCTCGATCGCGCGGCGAGTCGGTTCAACCTTCAGAACGTAGCAGCAGCGGTCCGGATACGTTTCGTACAACTTGTCAGGAATTGCCGCATCGCTGCGGAAGACTTGTAGCTCCGGATACCGGGAAACCATCTGATGCATAAACTCAATCGTTTCCTTCGGTTTGAAGCGAGTGGTGACAATGAAGCCTCGAATGTCCGGACTGACTCGTCTCGCCAAATGCCACACCGCCATCGAATCTTTCCCCAGGCTGTTCGCCACCACTAATCTGTCTCCGTATTCTTCGTAGGCTTCCCCAATCAGACCGAGGGAACGATCAACCTTCTGGGCGAAGTTGAGGCCTTCTACAAGGCTTTTCATGTCCTCTTGCTTAACGATGACCGGCATGCTTCAGTCCTCCCTTTCTTCTCTAAATCTGATACTCAGGCGACCTCACCCGGCCATAGGAAATGCGATTCCATGCCCGTTCGTGCATGTAATAGGCGCCCAACTTCAGCACCGCGTCCACGACGCCAATAGATGCCGCAAAGCGCAATCTGCCCGTAACGGCCCAAGCGACGCTGGCTGTGATAAGTGTGCCGAAGATACGCCAACTAACTGCCTTAGCCATGGTCCTTCGACGAAGATCAATCTGGTCCAGCGAATACTTACTCATTATCTCGACCGAATTTATCGTGTTAGGCACCAAAAAAGAGATAGTACCAGGTCCGCCTTCAAATCGAGTAAGAAGGCACGTATTCTCCAGCCTTTTGCCTCTCCTGCTCCACCAGATCCTGAAAGGTTATCTTGTCATAGACATCTGAAATCGCCTTGCCCACCTTCTCCCACATAGGCAAGAAAACACAGTCGCCGTAGAGAGGGCAATCGTCTGTCGAATCGTCTGCCACGCAGCGAACCGGACCAATCGGCCCCTCGATGAATCGCACAACTTCCCCCACCGTAAGCTCTTCTGGAGATTGAACCATCACGTAACCGCCTTCATTCCCTCTCTGCGATGCGACGAATCCCGCCTGCTTGAGCTGACTGAGGATCACCTCCAGAAATCGAGGAGGGATCGCCTGAGCTTTCGCAATTTCAGCAATTTTCACCGGACCCTGCCCGCTACGCCGGGAAAGCTCAAAAATGGCCCGGAGAGCGTACTGGCATTTCCTCGAAACGAACATTGAATCACCTTAGACAACTAAGTCTATCAAGATAGTAGTGTAGGCGCCGTAGGTTGTCAAGGATTTTTCTTGCATTTTTTCATCCGTGAACCAGCCCTTTCTTCCCTATCGGTCAAAGCTGAGAGGGCCGTCGAAAAAACCTGATGGCCAGCCCGGCAATGACCTGCGGCGCCACTTGGTTTATCACCTCCAATGGCGAGTCACCACCTGGAACGACGCTGCCGCCCACCCCTGAACAAGGAACCCACAGCTCCCCACCTTGTCCAAGAGCGCAACGGATGCAGAACCTCAGCCACGTTTCAGCCTGTCCGCTCTACGCCATCGTGCAACGCATTTTCGTGCATTTCGTGCGAACTCTCCGGCTCGCCATTTCAGTCCGGAGAGCAGGGAGGTTACCCCGCGAAATCGAGCATAGCGATAGTGGCTGCGTGTGGTGCAGGCAATCGCCAAACGAGGGCGGAGATATCAGCTATCAATCACGCCGGTACCCCGGATGAACCCTACGCATCACCACCCTCCCTGGAAAAAGCCCCGTAAGCACTCAAGCCCATACGGTGCACTTTCCAAGGATGGACAACGCTATTCGAACCCACTCCCTGTCTTATGCACCAGCAGGACAGGAGCGAACTCGTACGAGAAAAACAGCGAAATCGGCTGGCATCTCAGGCCAGAGGACGGTGAGGTCTTACGAAAAAAAACGTGTCTTCTAAACGGCAACATCTGCCTTCACGACTTTGCGCAACGCCTATGTTCGTAATCAACTGCGATATCACCAATTACAAACGCGTGGGTACACTTTTCGCCATTCATCTCGACCTGAACCCCGTAACCTTCCCCGCTGACCACAACGCTGGATCGTCTGCCCCCCGCTTTTCGAATTCAGGCGCCGTTTAAGAACGTTTCTTACAGATAGTGGACTGTGCAAACGTTATTGCCCAATCTTTAGGAGCTTGAGCCCCCAATCGTTCTTTGACCTTTCTTCATCATCGGGAAATGGTGGCAGGACGATCTGTCCGTTCGGGCCGGCAATCAGGTTGCCTGACCCGGCGGCCAGCCATACTCCTTCCCGCGGGTCGAACCACCGAGCGTGGTAGGTCGCTTTCGGCGTAAGGCCAGAAACGGTAGCGCGAGGGCAGTTGTTCTCGAAATACAAAAGGAGGAAGTCCTTGTTGAGAGTGCGAGCGCAATAAGCCCATCCGGTGTAACCCTTGGCATCGCCCGATCTGTTCGGTGAGACGAGATCCGTCCTCGGAACAAGCTCCTGGTACTTGCGTCCTTGGGATAGCACAAAGCTTCTCAAGTGCCGCATTTGATCACCAGACCGCCATCTTATGACATCCCAGATGTGGTTCTTCGCCGCCTTCTCGACGTTTCCTCCCCACATGCCTCCTCCCCACCCGCCGGCGCCGTATATGTGTCCGCCCAACCCGCCAGACAACACGCTCCCGTACATCCCGGAGCGACAATACAATGCGGAGGTTTCTGTTCCGCCCTGTGCATTCTCCATTCCCGCATAATAGGGTTCACCGTTGATGGCGGGCATGGCGGCAGACGCGTTGAAAATCTCCGTCAGAAGGGCGTAGTTCTTGTGCTGCCGCCAGTTGCCTATTTGGTGAAACGTGATCCACTTCGCCTTGTCTTTTGCCTTGGTGTTTACCCTGCTTTTGGACGTTGCTGTCGCTCTCTCTGCTGCCCTGTCTCTGTGGTCAAACCAATACAGCGATGAGCCGGCTGAATTACAGCTTGCCAGCGTCCCAAAGGGCGGAGGGCCGTACTTTTCGATGACCCTGTTCGATGCCAGATTCCAATTATCCGCCGCCACGGTCTTGCCTTCCGAATCGAAATGGATCGGGCTGAAAAGGCAGATGTTCGCCTGGTAGCGGCTCCATATGTATTGGATATAGCGCGTGTACGACTCCGGCCATTCATAATACTTCTTCCAGGCCTGACCAATATCGCGTCGGGCCACCTCAATAAATGGCATGAACCCCTGCGCGTTCAAGTAGTCGATCTTCTTGTCGAGACTCCTGAAGTAGTGCGGGTTGATGCGATCAACATCGGGAAAGTAGTCCTCGTAGCCTGGCACCTTGCCGGGGAAGAGAAAGGCGCGATTGCCATCCTCATCGGTCATGTCTTTAGCGCTGTTTGTTCCAGCCTGCCGCCAGCCACTGCGCAGAACAGTACCGTCGGATGTGGACAGGTTATTCGGTTTACCGTCGTTTGCCCAGTTGGGGAATGCGGCGATCATGGCAATGCAGTTGAAGCCCTGTTTCCGGCGAAATCTAACGTAATCTTTGAAGCCCGCATCTGGGCCGATGGGGCGTTCCCTGTCGTCGTCATGCCAGGGATATCGAAACGTTGGAGTAGCCCACCATGTGTCACCCAAGAGGAAAAAGGGCGTTCCATCCGCGTATTCAAATGCGTGACCATTTGCGGAGGCTTTGGTCATTCCTCTTCGGCAGGGATTTTCCCGTTTTTCCGCCTCCGACCAAGCAACGGCGGTGAAGTTTCCGGTCTTCCCGTTGAGTCCCGGGTCGGATTTACTCGATCCACTTTTCCACCCCCAGCTGCCGGGAGCTGTTGCCAGAACACGCACACGAAACGTGTCTCCACCGTCCCAGAATCCGTAGCAACGTTTGCGGAATCCCGGCCCCGCCAGGTCAACCCACACTTTTACCTCCTTGTACGGATTCTCATACGAATTCTCGGTTTGAAGCCTAATCTCAATCTTCTCCCAAACATGACAGGTCGCACCCAGGGCTGGTTCGCGAGCTCCTGAAAAGACCACGAGCAGAAACAGGGTGAAAAGAAATAGCACAGGGGCTCGAATGCCTCCACTTTTCAACGAAGCTTTCCCGTTCATGTGAGCTCCCTTTCTGGTGTCATTGCATAGCCACGGCTCGGCCCTCTTTCTCCGTGACGTGCTCATCGCTGAGGCGCTCTTCACGCGACTCCTTAATCATGATGTCCTTGAACCGGATCTTCAGTTCATCGCCTTTGTGGATCTGCAGTGCGATGTGGCCGTTTTCGCTCACGTTGCGTTTCCTATGCGTCTCGTCGTTGAGCGTTCCATCGCCGTCGTACTCCATGACACAAACCCCGTTGAGGACGGCTCGCAACTTCATCCCTCTGGCGGTGATCTCCAAATCATTCCAGCCGTCGCCTTCGTCACTGTAGTAAGCAACCAGATTGGACACAGCCATAGACTCGTCCACCCATTTTCCTTTCGGTAAGTCCGGGTAAAGCCATCGCTGGCTTCCCCGGGTTTCATCTCAGATCATTCCCGTTCGCCGCGGCCCGGGCGGGTTGATGTCAACCTGCGGGCCGTCGAGCCAGATAACCACCGGTTCACATGCATCGCCGAAACGTAAGGCGGAGTCCCGTCCACCAAGCTTCGATGACTTACCCGTTGATTTTCTGCTGCTCTCCTGTGGGGGTGCTGTGTCACAGGATCATGGGCCTTCGCTGATGTGGTCCATTCTTGTTTCCTTCCTCGTTGAAGTCTCTCACAGCTTCCACGGGGCGCGTATGCGCCGGCTGAGCATCCTATCGGCTTCGGGGTCGTTCACGAACCGTTCCCTGTCCGGATCCCATTTCAGCTTGCGCCCAAGCATCATGGCAATGTTACCAATGTGAGCGATGGTGATAGCTCGATGGCCATTCTCGGCCGGATAATAACACTCCTTACGCGACTTCACACAGTCGAGGAAATTCCGGTGTTCGCCACCGGGGCACGTGTAAAGGTGCGTTTCCTCCGGACCGATCTTGGAATCGAGGATTGATTTGGGATGTGCCCGCAGTGGTGCACTGGCAATCCAGCTGTCGCTTCCCTCGAACCGGACCCTCGGCCCTTTGGAAATCACGTGTAGCTCAACCCCGTTGGCATATTTGTAGTTGATGTCGTACTCTGTTGCCGTGTTGTAGAGCTCATTCCGCGGGGGGAATGTCCCTTTTCCCTCCACTTCCACCGGGCCGGTCGACTCAGTGTCGTTCCCCCATTGAGCAATGTCTAACAAGTGGCCGCCCCAGTCTGTCAACTGCCCACCCGAGTAGTCGAGGATCCAGCGGAAATTCCAGTGGCACCGCGCAGGGCAATAAGGCGCCCACCGAGCCTGTCCAAGCCACATATCATAATCTAAACCCTTGGGCGGGTCCTGGAACTCCCTGCTGGCGGGACGAACGGAGTGCCCCCCGGGCAGTGACACCTCGATTCTTTTCAGCTTACCGATCCGGCCGTTGCGAACCAGCTCGCACATGCGATGGTTCTCGCGGCTTGCACGATTTTCCGAAGCCGTCTGGAAAACACGTTTGTGGCGTTTCACCGTGTCGCTGAGGATGCGCCCCTCTGCCACGGTCAGAGTCAGGGGTTTCTCGCAAATGACATCTTTGCCCACCTTCGCGGCCATCACGGAAGGTATAACGTGCCAATGGTCCGGCGTGGAGTTCACCACCGCGTCTATGTCTCTTCTTTCAATGATATTGCGGAAGTCATTGTACGCCGCGCATCCCTTGTAGGTCCCTTTCGCCATCGCCTTGGCGTAGTGTGCTTCCACTATTTTCTTTGCCCGTTCCCGGTGGGAGGAATCGACATCGCAGACGGCAAGCACATGAGCGTCCGGCTGGCCGAGGAAGCCCCTGAGGTTCCGACCTATCCCGTGTTCGCCGGTGCCAATGAAGCCCAGCGTGATCCGGTTGCTGGGAGACAGAGTCCCGCTGAGTCCCAGGGCGGATGAAGGAACGATGTGCGGCGCCACGATGGCTGCCGCCACTCCCTTGAGAAAATCGCGGCGCGTAATTCCTTTCTGTCGAACCATCACGCGTCCTCCTTTTCGTTCCCACGTTTCTCGCTTACAAACTGAACAAAACCTTCCAGAACAAAGAAAGGGTTGCCTGCTTGCCCTGCTCCCAGGCTCATTGCCGGGCTATCGCCACATCAGCACTCTGGCAGACAATCCCCCGATTCCTCGCCACAGACAGCCTGTTGATCGGCTGAGAAAATGAACTCCTTCAACCAGGGGCCGCAACCAATGACATGGTAACCTTAACAGACAACAGCGCCAAGAACCAAACCGAGTTCCATGTGTTTCGGGGTTGTTCTAACCGGAGGAGAGGCTATCACACAGGCCCGAATTCACAGATACTCGCCAGCGTTGCCCTGTTCAACGGCCGCCGGGGAGGTGGCGCCGGCTTGGCTCGTTTTCCCTTCTGAATCTTCACCCCAATCAACGCGGAATGTTCCGCCTCTGAGCGGCTCGACAACCTTCTCTACTGACGACGGCTCAAAGACCAGTGCTCCGCCGTCTGCTGCTCCCCCGCCGCTTCTACCGCATCCTTGAAAATCCGTAGAAGCATCCAGGGCGGACCCGGCGAAACAGCCGACGGACGCCTGACAGATCCGGATGGTGAAGCTTTCACAGCGCCGGAAGACAGCGAAATCGGACTGCATTCCGTGCTCGAAGGCCAAGAATTGCCGGACAATAAAACGTGTCCTCTAACGACCAAAATCGGATCCCCGGATCCGTAACACCCTTTGCATTCGTAACAGTGGCTGAAACCGTTGATTACGAACCTGCAAAACGTCTTTTCTCCATTATGCTCGACTTGAGGAGCAAATGCTGCTTCTAACACGACAAATCCATTTCCATGATTTTGCGCAAATCCTATGTTCGTAATTGACTGAAGTAAGGCCGGTTACAGACAGGCGCATGCCATTTCTGCCACTATACTCCACCTTAGCGACTCAACCGCCGCCGACTGCCGTCTTTCAGTCCGGGCTTCTCGAGCGGAGACTTCAGTCAAACCTCTCAGTCAAGCACAGCCATACCCTATTTCAACGCCTTGTTGACAAATGGTAGCAGATAAGGTATAATTGCCAAAAATGGATACATGAACGGGCCATTGAATCGGAGGCTGGAAGTGAAGGGGTATTCCAGTATGCCGTCTCGTCGAGAAGGTACTGGAAAACACTGCAATTTTCGCCCGTTTTGGGGTTTAAAAGGCCGGTGCCTTAGCGGCTCTGCCGGAAGGAGTTGCGACGCAAGAACGGCCACTTTTTATGCACGAAATGGCCACAACCTGCATGAATGGTCTTACGGGGGAACGTTTGACACCTTGCTGGCAACCGCTTAACATGGACCAAAATCTTTTCGCTGATCGTTTGAAGAACTGCCGGCGGAGAACCCGGCCAGGAATGGAGAAGAGCGATGAGTAAGACAAAGTGCAACGTCGTGGTGATGCTATTGGTTTCCGTGGCGCTCGCTGGCAGCGCGGCCTCAGAGGCTCTTGCGGAGAAAGAATTCGGACACCTGCTGCGCGAGTATCCCCAGGGGTTCATCTGGTGGGTGGAGGGGACGTACAAGGTTTTCCGGGAGACCCAAGTGCCAAAGGCTAAAAGCGAGGCGATCAGGATCAGCGCAGCTCGCAACGAGTACGAGCCGTTTCAATTGGTGTTGCGAGCAACGGTGGAAGTCCCTGAGCTGAACTTCGTTCACGTGAGCGATTTCAAGAGCGACTCGGGCAATATCATCTCCTCGAAGAATGTCGAGGCCAGTCTCGTCGAGTACGTCAAGATCGAGAAACCGACCGACGAGCTGGGCCACGTGGGGATGTATCCCGACCCCCTGCCTCCATTTCAGGAGAATCTGGTTCTCAAGCCGGGGCAGAACCAGCCCCTCTGGTTCACCGTCTACGTGCCGCCCGAAACTCCGGCGGGCCTGTATCGCGGCGGAATAACTCTGACCGTAGGCGGCTGGCCGCTCGAAGAGATACCGGTCCTGCTCAATGTCTACGACTTCACCCTCCCTAAGGAAACCCACACCGAGACCGCTTACGGCGTGTCTCTGAACGCCAGCTACCATGGCCTCAAGAGCCGCGAGGACATGGAGAAGACGTACCATCTTTACATGCAGAACTGCGCGAAACACCGAATCTCCCCTTACTCGCCCATGCGATTTCATCCCATCAAATGCCGGATAGACCCGAATGCGGACGATCCAGACAAAAAGATTCAGCTCGACTTCAGCGATTTTGACAGGGCGGCTCACAAGTATCTCGACGAATATGCCTTCACGACGTTCAACTTCGCCTCAATCGTCTCTGGCTTCAACATTTCTCCTCGATGGAAAACCGAAGAAGAGAAGAACCTGAAAGCGGAGGTCATCCGGAGGGTTTGCGATCATCTTGCCGAGAAAGGCTGGCTCAAGAAGGCCTACGACTACTGGATAGACGAGCCGCCCCCGGACAGGTACGAGGAGGTCCTCAAGGGGATGAAGTTCTTGAAGGAATCCAATCCGCGCCTCCGCCGGCTCCTGACCTTTTGTCACGACAAGGCGCCCGTGCCATTTTTCTACGGCGGGGTGAATCTCTGGGTGCCCGTGCTAAGCCTATTCCACCCGCAACGCGCCAAGGACAGGCAGGCTCTCGGCGAGTCAGTCTGGTGGTATGTCTGCTGCGGTCCTCACCATCCCTATCCGAACAACTTCATTGATCACCCCGCGATCAACCACCGCATCCGGTTCTGGATGATCCAGAAGTACGGGACAAACGGCAGCCTCTACTGGTCGGTGACCTACTGGCGGCAGAATCCCTGGAAGACGGCCATGTCCTATTCACCGCAGGGAGGAACCTGGGGCAACGGCGATGGAAGACTGCTGTATCCGCCGACAAAAGAAAAGCCGGAAAAACCGGTCGTTAGTGGCCCGATCAATTCCATCCGCTTCGAGATGCTCAGGGAAGGGCTTGAGGACAGGGAATACCTCTGGCTTCTTTCGCAGGAAATCGAAAGGCTGAAGAGGAAAGGAGATTCATCGCTCGCCAACGCCATCGCCGAGGGAAAAAAAGCGTTGGGAGTTGTTGACAATCTGGTGCGAAGTTTGACAGACTACGAGAAAGACCCCAAAAACCTGTACGAGGCAAGAGCCGAGATTGCGCGAACGATCGTGAATTTCCGGAAGCTCCCTTGACGGATCCGTGGCGAAACTTGGGGCGATTGCTGTCGAGCAGATCGGCGCAAAAAAAAGTTGTTTTCTGTTTGACAAGGATGTATAGTCTGGCGCGAACAACGAGCTTCGCTCTGCGTTTTGCCTGCGATTTTTAGCTTGATTTTTATTGACAAAAAAACTTGCATTGCTATCCAGCCAGTGTTATATTCGCGCAAAACTGGCAAAAAATGACGGAAGTTGTAGCCTGCTTCGGCCCCTTTGCCGAAGAAGGATTCTTTGTTACCGGGGGTTTCAACCTGAGTCCCCCACGAGTGTTTAGGTTGGGCGAAAGGAGGTGAAAGAGTTATGAAGAAGTGGCTAGCGTTAGTCCTGTTGGGATTGTTTGTGGCAACGTCTATGATGGGCTGCAAGAAAGAAGCAGACGACGAAGAACCCGCCGAAGAAGAGGAAGAGGCGTAAACCAACGTCGAGCAAATAAGTTTCCCTGACACGGACTAAACGATAGAGAGCTAAGGAAAGGGAGACTCAACCCCTTTTCGTGCAAGAGAAGGCCCTTCAAGGAAGGGCTTTCTCTATGCGCGGCCTGCTTAGGCCGCTGTACTTGCAGCGCGGGGACGCGATTCCAGCGAGGAAACTGTATCCGTTTCGGCGCGCACACCTGGCCCGAACAGGTATCAGTGGCCAGTGGCGATGGGCATTTCCGGATAGCCCTTCAGGAAAAACAGCACCCAGAACTGGTTCTCGTCCTCTCTGTGGCGGAAGGAGAAGGCGGACTGCCAGTCATGCAGGTCGCGGTAGAGCGTTACCTCGATCTCCTCGAGGTCGCCCCGCTCGAACTCGTATCTCTCGTACACCTTGATCGCCCAGTTCGAGTTGATGCGGTAATAGAACTCCGAAGCGACCAGGTCGCTCTCGTGAAGGAGATGTCGGTACTCGATGTTTGCGGCCCACTTGTCCTGGTTGTAGACCGTGAACTGGGCGTTGAACGAATCGAGCGTCCCCTCGTAAGGGTCAATGCGGGCGTCGGTCTCGAACTTCAGGTGGTTGGACGGCCAGATTTCCATGTCGAGGAAGATGTCTGAGAAGGGATTTCCTTCTGGGGTCCTCGTCGGGAAGTAATAGGTGTACAGATCGAAATCAATCAGGTCCCAGCTTCGGTTCCTTCGTTTGGTCTGGAGCTTGTTCCTCACGCTCAGCCTGAACTGGTTCATGTAGTCTACGGTGTCTACATTGTCGAACTGGAACAGTTCCTCCGGCTCGACAGTGGGGTCGGGAGCGTAAGCGTACGTGATGGAGGGCTCGACCACATGCCTCAGTGCGTTGATTCCCAGCCTGGGATTCTCCACGTCCCACGTGCGGAAAATCTTGGTGAACAGCTCCACTTCTGTACCGGCTGCCCCTCGGAAGAGGTCGCTTTCCTCAACGCCACTGCTGAAGTAGGTGCCGCGAAGCCACACCCGAGGGACTGCGACTAACCAGCCGAAGTATTTTCGGGGGTACGAGAACTGGTGGAAGGTATCGAAGCGGAGCGTGTCGTAGGATGGCTCCGCATCGTCGGCGAACTCCTGCCTGAGATTGACGAAGCTGTTGATGCCCCGGTAGTAGAACGGAGTGCCTGCGATGCGCTGATTGCGGATGTCCATGGAAATCTCGGGGAGCCGCTCCGTGACGTTGAAGAAATCGTTGAGCCGTTTCCGCACAAACAGGCTGAGGGTGTAGCGAGGATCGTACCTGGTGATGTTGATGAAGCTGCGTGGCTGAAGCTCATTCTCAAACCTATCGCGGAAGAACTCGTCGAGGAAATCAATGTCGCTGAGCTTGTTGATCTCGACCGTGGCGAAGGTGTTCTTCCCCAGGTCCTGCGTTTGCCCGTAGTGGATTCGGTATCGCTGGTCGCTGACGACTCTGCCGTCAGGAAGCTCTCGGTGGTCGTCGTTGGCGTAGTAGGTCTCGAGTAGTCCCTTTCCGCCCTTCGTGGAGAATGCAGCATCCACCCCGCCGGCAACCGTGTTCTTCTGCCGATAGTCGAGATGGAAGGTGGTTTTGACTCCCTGGATGATGGTGTTGTAGGCGGTGAGGAGGTAGGCGCCCCAGTCGGAATTGTGCCCGGGGGAGAGGGTGAAGGGGAAACGCTTGTCGTCAAGGCGGTGGCTGTACTTCGGGACGTAGAGGATGGGCACTTTCCCCATGTAGACGGTGGCTTTTTTGGCTACGACTTTTTCGTCAACGTGCAGGAGAATCTCTTTCGCCTGGATTCGCCAATGCGGTTTGAGGTAGTCGCAGGTGGTGACGTAGCCGTTCTCGACCTTGTACAGTTTTGGCGAGACCCGAGTGATTTTCTCGCCCCAGCCGTACCAGGGGTACATGGCGCTGGCGGCAAAACGTGTGATTCCCTCGCCCGTGTTGACGTTGTACCTCATGCCTTCGCCAGAGATGAATTGTTTGCCCCTGCGGAAGAGGATTTTTCCCTCCGCCTCGACGATGCCCTCCTTCCTCCAATATGTGATCTTGTCGGCGGTGAGGGAGGCGTCGCCATGCGTCATCTTGACGTGACCTTTGTAGGTGAAAACCTGGCCATCCATGTCTATAGCGAGCTCATCGCCCGTAATTCTGGGGTACTCCTCTTCCTGCTGTTCGGCATGGCAAATGGAAAGGCACAAGAGCACCGGAAGGACCAAGCAGAAACACAAAAGCGATTTCCTGCTACTGTTCATTCGCGATCTCCTTTTTCAGATACTCGATGGTCCTGGAGAGGATCTCATCAATTCCATATCGGGGAGTGAAGCCGATGGCAGCGGTCAGCTTGGAAATGTCGGGGACTCTGTATCTCATGTCCTCGAAACCCTTGTCATAAGCCTGATCGTAAGGGATAAATTGTACGGGCGAACTGCTTCCCGTCAGGCGTTTGACCTTCTCAGCGAGTTCCAGGATGGTTACCTTTTCGCCAGAGCCGATGTTGAAAACCTGTCCCTCGCAGGACGGCTCCTCCATGAGGCGGACGGTCACCTCGATTGCGTCCTCAACGTCCATGAAACTTCTCGTCTGCCGCCCATCGGAATACACGGGTATTGGCTCACCTTTCAAAGCGGCGGTCACGAACCGTGGCACAACCATGCCGTAGCGTCCGACCTGCCGGGGGCCGCAGACATTGAAGAAACGGCCTATCACCACGGGCAGCCCTTTCTCGCGACTATACGCGAAGGCTAAGAGTTCGTCCAGAGCTTTACTTGTCGAGTAACCCCAGCGGCTGATGGTGGTGGGGCCGAGGATTCGGTCGTCCTCTTCCCTGAACCGTTCTTTTTCGCTTTTTCCGTATATCTCGGAGGAGGAGGCGATGAAGACCTTTCTGACGCGTGCCGAGGCTTCCGCCAGAATGTTGTGGGCGCCCACGGTGTTGACTTGAAGAGCATGAAGCGGGCCCTCGATGACAAGTTTGACGCCCACAGCCGCGGCGAGGTGGAATATCCTGTCGCTTTCGGATACGCACCTGGCAACGAGTTCGCGGTCGGTGACACTGCCCTGGGAGAATCGGAACCTGGGGTTATTTTTGATGTTTGACAGGTTCGCCAGAGAGCCTGTGGACAGGTCATCCATGACGGTGACGGAATCGCCGTCGGCGATGAGTCGTTCGCAAAGGTGCGACCCGATGAATCCTGCGCCTCCGGTTACAAGAGAGTTCATGCGGCAAGGATCCTTATGTTCACGAAATGCTGTCTTCCAGTTTCAGAGCAAAGTTCCTCCGGCCCGAGGCTCGTTCGCTGAAATCCCCCTCCCTTCGTATACTCCAGGCGCAACTCGTTCACTCCCAGCGAAAGGTTTTGGCGGACACGATCACGCACACAATCATAAGGCCAGCCAGGACGCCCACCTCCTTGAGGTGTTCACCCCAGCCGTGGCCCATCCAGAGGCCGCGCAGTAGAGTCACCACGTGGGTTAGCGGCAAAACCTCAGCGAATTGCTGCATCGTCTTCGGCAAGATGTGAAATGGAATGTATGCCCCACACAGGAAAATCATGGGATAGAACAAGACCATTGCTACGATCTGGGCGGTGCGTGCCGTGGGCATCAGACCGGCAAGGATGAATCCCATCGAGAAGAAGCTCAGGGTGCTCAGGGAAAAGCCCGCGAACACGCTGAGGGCGTTGCCGGCGAAACGCAGGCGGAATACGAGCAGGCCAGCAATGATGAGCAATATCATCCCGAAGACTGTCAGTGCGAAGAAAACCATGACCTGAGCGCCGAGGACTGTATGCGGGCGCAGCGGCGTGGCTCGCAGACGACGCAGAATCCCTTTCTCCCGGTAGGTGGCCATGGTGACGGCCAAAGCGATCAGCCCCGTGCTGGCGATGATCACGGCCGTGAACCCCGGCACGGACATGTCCACATAGCCGAAGCCGCCGAACTCTTTCGCTGGCTTGTTGCCCCAGATGCTGCCGAACAAAAAGAGTATCATCAGCGGGAAGCCCAGTGTAAAGAACGTCGCCATCGGCTCCCGGAAAAAGAGCTTCATCTCGGTCCAGGTCAGTTTTCGCAATCCGCGCATGTGTCCGCTCCTCAATCCCGCATTTCGTGGCCGGTCAGTGTCAGGAAGACATCCTCCAGGTTCGGCTGCTCGGTTCGCAGGTCGCGAAACCGGATGTCGCTCGAGGTGAGGGCGTTGACGACCTCGACGACCAGTTTGTCTCCATGGCCGTAGACGACGATGCGCTCACCGATGGCCTCGACACGGGTCACGCCGGGCAGGTTGCTGAGTTGTTGCGACCCAAAAGCTTCTTCGGTGGTGAACACGACCCGGTTCTCGGCGCCGAGGCTTCGGATGAGGTTCTCCGGAGAATCCAGAGCGACGATGCGACCGTGGTCAATGATGGCGACGCGGTCGCACAGCCGTTCGGCTTCTTCCATGAAGTGTGTCGTGAGAAAGACAGTCTTGCCCTTGTCGCGGATGCCTCGGATCAGGTCCCACATGGCACGGCGGGCATGGGGGTCCAGTCCGGTGGTCAGTTCATCCAAAAAAACCAATTCAGGATCGTTGACCAAGGCCAGAGCGACGAAGAGGCGCTGCTTCTGTCCGCCTGAAAGCTTGTCAAAATGTGCATCACGCTTGTCAGCCAGCCCTAATTGCTCGAGTAAGGCCTCCCAATCTGTCGAGCGTGGGTAGAGGGATGAGAAGAGATCGAGCGCTTCGCAGACTTTGAGGCGTTCCTGGAGTGCTCCCTCCTGGAACTGCACGCCGATGCGCGGTCGAAGGGCGTATCCATCGCGCCGGGGATGGAGCCCCAACACTTCGATATCGCCGCCGTCGGGTCTGCGGAGGCCCTCAATACACTCGATGGTGGTGGTTTTGCCCGCGCCGTTGGGGCCGACCATGCCGAAGATCTCGCCCTCGTAGATCTCGAAGGAGACGTCGTCCACGGCGACAAGGGAGTCATAGACTCTGCGGAGATGTTCGACTCGTACGGCGGCCTTGCGCTCAGGTTCAGTTTTCTCTTCAGACTCCATGAGAGTTGCTCAACGCAGTGTCGCTACCGGATGGTGGTGAATTGCGCATCTATGATTTCGGCTCAATTTTCTCTATTCCGGTCAAGTATTTCCGTATTGCTTCCGGCACGAGGATGCTGCCGTCGGCTTGCTGGTACGTTTCGAGGATGGCCACGAGGAGGCGGGATGTGGCCAACCCGGACCCATTGAGGGTGTGGACGTATTGGTTCTTCCCGCCGTCCCTGGGACGGTAGCGGATGTTGCCTCGGACAGCCTGGAAGGACTTGCAGTTGCTGCACGAAGAGACCTCGGAGTATGCTTGCTGAGCGGGCAGCCACACCTCGACGTCGCAGGTTTTCGCTGATTGCAGCGCCATATCCCCCGTGGGCAGCAGCCGGGTACGATAGTGCAGTCCTAAGCGCTCAACCATTTTTTCAGCGTCTCTGACCAGGGAATCGAGTTCCTGGTCGGAAGTTTCCGGCGTGGTGATCTTGTACATTTCGACCTTGTTGAACTGATGGACACGGAGCAGCCCGCGTTCGTCGGCGCCGTACGTGCCTGCCTCTCTCCGGAAGCACGCTGTGTAGGACGCATATCTCAGGGGGAGGTCTTCCTCGTCGAGGATTTCGTCTCGGTGGAGACTGGTCAATGAGACTTCGGAGGTGGGAATCAGGTAGAGGTCGTCGTCGCGGAGTTTGTACAGATCGTCCTCAAATTTTGGGAGATTGCCAGAGGTGAACATTGTCTGTGGATTGACGAGATACGGGGGGAGGACGAGGGTGTAGCCGTTTTCGCGGGTCTGAACGTCCACCATGAAACAGAGCAGTGCCCACTCCAACAGGGCCCCCACGCCGACGTACATGGGGAACTGTGACTCGGCGAGTTTGGCGGCTCTGGGGAAGTCGAGCATACCTGTCATCTCGGCGAGCTGTAGGTGGTTCCTTGGCTCGAAGGCGAACTGTGGCTTCTCGCCCCACTCACGCAGGACGATTGCCTCTTCCTTGGTCTCGCCGACCGGGACCGAGTCGTCGGGGATGTTCGGCAGTTGGCACATGTGGTCGCGGATTTGCCCTTCGACCTGTTTTGTCTCGGAGTCAAGGCGCTTGATCTGTTCAGAGACCTTTTTCATCTCGGCTATCTTATCGGAGGCGTCCTTACCCTCCTTCTTCAGGCGGGCGATGAGTTCGGATGCTTCGTTGCGCTGCCTCTTGAGCTCTTCGGACTGAAAGATCAGTTCGCGGCGACGAGCGTCGAGGTCGAGTATCGGGCCAAGGGAAATGGAGGCCTCTCGCGTTCGAAGTCTTTGCTCGATTTCCTCCGGTCGCTCCCGGATAACCTTTATCTCCAGCACTCCTGTTTCTCCTCGCAACACCGTTTTCGATAGGGAGTTCCGTGCCTACAAGTGAGAATCATACTAACAAAGCCTCAAATCTCGGTAAAGGCTAAATGAGGAAGCAGGAGAGGACAGTAATAACCCGACCGCTCATTGCCGGTTGGCCATAGCCGTGCAGAAATGTAAAATCGCTCCAAAACCGATGAGCTCGAAAGCTCATACGCTACCGTGTGGCGAAAAGGATGCTCTCAATGGGAGAAAATATCATGCTTTTTTCGCGGATACTGATCATACTCGTTCTGACCGGCTGCCTGTTCTCCCTCAGAGCATGGGGGCAGGGAGATGTCCTCATCGTCAGCGACGAGAGGGAACAGATGGAGGTTCTGGCGGACTTTCTGCGCCAGGAGGGGAAATATCACGTGCGCATCGTCGGGGAGGAGAACCTTCCCCCTGAGCTTTCCGGATACCGCGGAGTTTTCAACTTCGTCCACCACACCTTGACCGAGAAGGTGGAACAAGCCCTCATCGAATATGCGCTTTCCGGCGGGAGACTGATCACCCTGCATCATGGGATCAGTTCGTCCAAGATGCTCAACAAGAAATGGCTGCCTTTTTCTGGGGTTGCTTTGTTCAGAAGGGAGAGGGACAAAGGAGGGTGGAGTGTTCTGGGGAATATCACGGCGGAGTTGGTGAACCTTCGCCCGGGTCACCACATCACTTCTCATAAGGTGAGTTATGAGGGGAGCACTACATATACGCCTTCCGATTCACCGAGCACGCAGCAGACCTGTCCTGTTCTACGTTTTCCCCGCTCGGAGGTTTTCCTCAATCAGCATTTCACCGATGGGAGAGAAAAAACGGTGCTGTTCGGGGTGAAGGGCCGCGATCCCGAGACGGGGAAGGTCTATATGCAGGATCGCGGCGGCTGGTTTCAGCGGAAAGGGAAAGGGTTGGTCTTCTACTTTCAGATGGGGCATGCGACGTCGGATTATCAGAACCGCTCGTATTGCCGGATTTTGATGAATTGCCTGACGTGGGATGGGAGAAAACAAGTTGACCCGGCGACTCGCTGAGTAGCCGATCCGAATAGGGATTAAGGAACCATCGAGGCACCGTGACTGTTTTCTCCCGTGATAGAAAAAAAGCGGAAATGTGGAAAAAATGTTTGGTTTGCCGTTTGGCGGTTTGTGTATAATAATGTGTGGAACGCGTCGGATAGCGGCGCGAACGGTCAATTGAAGGAGGACGAAGGCATGTGTAGCACGTGTGGTTGCAAAACAAAGAAAAAGACACCGGCAAAGAAGGCTCCTGCGAAAAAGAAAACGACGAAGAAGAAGTAGCGCTTGTTCCGATAGTCCGATAGCCTGCTCTCTAAGGGAGAGACAGGGTGGCAGAACCGGAGTGGAGAGTCTCTCGAAACTTTGCTCTCATGATGGGAGTTTAGTCCTATCAGGAAAGTAGGGTTTTGCAGACTGGCAAAGATCCCCTCATGCCCGAGGGGTCTTTTTTTGTTTTGAGGGGAAGAACTTACTCCCGCGGCCTTTTCTGGCCCCGGTGCGGGCTGGGTTGGGGGAAGGCCGGCTGTGTGCGGCTGTATTTCGGTGGCATGGGCATCCTGCCCATGTGAGGCCTCCACGACGGGCACCACGGGCGAGACGCCCGTGCCAAGGGTGGTCACAGCCCGCACTCTAACCCATCTTCTACAGTGCCATTTTGTAAGTTCCGTGGCATTGTTTGAGCTCAGTCCAACGTGGACTTGCCGGCCACAAAGCCGGCCCCCGAATCGGAGAAGAGTGAGAGGGTGATCTACTTAGACAATGTTCCGCTCGGACTGACTCCGCCCCATTTGTGAATTTCCTTTCCATTGCCTTTGAGACGCTGAACCAGAATAAATGGCATGGCCAGCACGTTCACATCTGACCCAGGCATTTCCCAAATAGACATCCAGACCATTCCAGATGGATATGTCTTGGTTGCGGTCCGCGTGTTACGGGAGCGGGACAAGCAGTTGGTGGAGTAAAACCCGGACCACGCAACTGACTTCTGTCGGCGGGATTACGTCAGGCAAAACCCTTGTCGCTGCATTTCCGGAGTCCTTGGCACCGAACTTGTTCCTGTCTCATTTCGTCCGTGCATCTTCGGTTGATGTGAAGACCGAGGTCAATGAAGCGGTGTGGTCATCCGGCGGTGTACTGCAGCCTTCGGAAAGCCCTACTTGGTGTCTTACGCTGACAGGTTTCATACCGGCGAGCCGAAGCGTCGGCTCCCCGTCAGAGGCGTCGCACTGATAACTGGCGAAAATGGACCTATGATGTCGCATCGGTACCCGCTTTCATCCAACGCATCGGCCTCGCTTGGAGGTTCTATCGTGTCCAAGCAAAGTAAAGCTCAGCCACTCGCAAGACTGTAATCGGGCGGGCGGCTGAAGTCGAACGCGACAGCCGCTGGCTTCAAGAGGAAACACTGAGCATCAAGTTCCTGAACATCGAGATTAGACCCTTAGAAGAAAGGAGGTGATACAATGCGCAAGAATTATCTTGCACTGGCAGCGGCAACACTGATTCTGGCTATGTGCACAGGTGTCTATGCTCGACCGACAATGCTGTACGGCGAGATCACTGAGATCGACTACGAGGCTATGACTCTCGAGCTCGGAGACATTACCGTGCAGGCCACAGACTACACAACAGTGATCATCTGCGGCGAGGTTGCATCATTTGATGAGCTGCAGGTCGGGCAGTCCGTGAAGGTAGTGCGCACGATCGTAGACGGAGACTTCATTGCCACGCGGATCTGTGTCCAGGGCAACCAGAATGGCCGTCCCCGGTTTTAGGCGTAAGACGCCAGGCGAGGACCTGGACAGGCGCATTGCAGGAGGCAAGGGCGTTTCCCTTGCCTCTTGCAGTTAGCAACATACCCGCAGACTGCAGGAATGCAGCCATTGTCGGCGTATATCTGCAAGCACCTTTGCCAATCGCCGCCGTTACGCTCCTTCCAACTGCAAGCTCGGGAGCACGTGCTTGAGTGTCTCGCATCACATGTCAGAAGCACTCCCTCCTGCATCGTCAAAGCGCATTGCGCGCCCAACCGCACCCCGGGATATTGCATCTTGGAGAATCCCGGAGCGAGCGCAGCGCAAACCCAAGTGCTCCGTTTCATAAATTCGGCGACGTATTCTCGGATGAATCCGCTGGTCGAGAAACCCGCCTGCCCGGTTTAAGGACTGACTGGTCTGATTCAAGCAGGGCCGTCACCCGCGGGCGATGCTCAGCCGTCTCAAGCGGCCAGGGGCTGAAGCCGGCTGCTGGGAACGGGCTTGGGCGTCCGTGCCCCACCGCCTGCCTGCCCGGCCAGGGAAGACGGCGGCTAAAAGGGGGTGCCGGCTGCCTGCCCGGCCAGGGAAGCCCGGCATCTGGTCTGGGATTCCCGACTCGGTTGGGCGAGGCCGGACCACCAGCCATGATTCCTAACCGTATTTACGAAATTGTGTACTAAGCGTCGTGTAGCCCGCGAGACTGCCACCGATTCGCAGCCACACCCATCTGCCAGGACTTGACGGGGGGCCGGGGGCGTGCCAGAATCAGATGAGGACCGGAAGACGGAAGGTGACTGAGAGCTGCTGATAGCGCTGATCGGAGAGAGATGCGAGTTCGGCTTTGCATGATAGCCCTTGTTGTCGTGGCGTTGCCTGTCGCTGATGGGCAGGGGGAGAGAGTGCCGCGGACGGCTGCGGACAGGCAATACGCCTTCGCAGAGGGGCTCTATCAGCAGGGTCTCTTCGATCTCGCGGCGGGCGAGTTCGCGAAGTTCGCGCAGCAATTCGCCGATGATCCAAGGCGGGAAGCTGCGATGTTCTATGCGGCTCAATCTCTGTATCAGTCAGGAGAAGAGCGACGACAAGCGGCTCTCGCTGCACTTGAGGCGTATGAGGCGGAGTACTCGGGGTCGAAGTCACAATACCACTGGATGTCGCATTACCTCGTGGGGGAGATCAGCCTGCAAAACGCAGAGGAAATCATTGCCAGCAAGGGGGTGGCCGAGGGCGAGGGAATTCCAACGACGGCGAGGGAAGCGTACGAGAATGCTCTGGATGCGTTCATGGGCTGCACAGAGCTGGCACCTGCGCAAAGCGAGATCTCGGCGACCGCTCTTTCCAGAGGGGCGTATTGCGCGAATAGGTTGCAGGACTGGGAGCAAGCGGCGAAGGCCTACCAGAAGCTGGCGGATCAGCGGCAGTCGGTCGGGGCTCAGTTCATGGCCGGCGAGGCGCTGTACCGCCTGGGAGAATCGAAACCGGAGAGGCTCGCCGATGCGATCAAAGCCTACAGACGGGTCCCGCTTTTTGGTGACAATCTTTTTGAGGATGATGCGGCAATTGGCCTGGCGTGGTGTCTGTACAAGCAAGGGAAGTTGGGGGAGTGTCGCGGGTTTCTGGAGAAGCAAATCAAAGAGGGGCTGTTCCCGCGGGTTGACCGGGATTTCAAGCAGAGCATCTCGAAGCTGCCGGGGGCATACTATCTTCTGGGCCGTTGCAGCTCGGACCAGGGCGATGGTGCGGAAGCCGCGAAGTGGTTTCGCCTTCTCATAAAGTACCCGCAACATCCTTTGCGGACGGATGCCCTGGCCAGGCTGGGGAAGTTGCTGGGCGGGAATGTGGATCGGACGACCGACGAGGGCGCGGAGATTTCGTACGCAGTGGGCCGGGACCTGATGGAAAAAGAGAAGTTCGCAGAAGCGGTTGGGGAATTTGAGCGGTTGTACAGAGTCTATCCGAAGATGGATATGGCTCCGTTCCGGGACGACCTGCTTTGCCATTGGGCGGTATGTTACGAGCGGCTGGGCTATTGCTACGAGGCCCTGGCAATGATGGGTCGCCTGAGGCGAAGGTCGGCGCAGAGGGCGGTGCGTGCCAGAGCGGCGAGAGTGGAGGCGCTTTGTTATCAGGAGCTGGCGAACGCATCCGGGAGCGAGGAAACGAGAAGCTCGAGGGAACTCCAGGCGATCTTCGCGTGGAAGAGGTACGCTGACAACGCGGTCGGCGCCGAAGCAGAGGAGGCGTTGGGGAACGTCGCTGATTTCTATTATGGCAGGAAGATGTACGCGAGAGCCAGTTCGGTGTATGAGGAATTTCTGTCTCGGTTTGCAGGGTCGTCGCGGGGGGCGACCGTTCTGTTTCGTCTCGGACGATGTTCTGTGGAAATGGCGAACCGGCGGGGGGCGATGCGTTTCTTTGAGAAGTGTAGAAAAGATTATCCGTGGAGCGTAGAAGCGGTTTTTGCGGCGGAGCAGTTGGCGGCGCTGTTTGTGCAGTTGAACGAGTATGAATCGGCTTTGGCGGAGTACACCAGGCTCGAGCCGGAGAGCTTTCCGGGTCTTTCTGCGGAGGAGAGAGAAACCTGCCAGGCGGTTTTCGAGAACGCCTCTTATGCGCGGGGCGTCATCAGGGAGAAAATGGGGGATGCTTCTGGAGCAGCGGCGGAGATAGAGGTTTTCATTCTTAAATTTCCGGGCAGCGAGAAAGCTCCCCGGGCAAGGCTTCGCCTCGCCAAGCTCTACTTCGATCAGGGACGGTACGAGGAGAGCATTCACGTCCTCCGGCCTTTTCTCGACGAGCCTGACAAGCACGCGGATGTCGAAGCGGCGGTGGCAACTGTGGTGCGGAGCTCTTTGAAGCTTGGCCGCACCAGTCAAGCCATAGGTTATGCCAGAAAGGTCTTTGAGTCGCCTGCGGGGGAGTCCCTCTCCGCCGCGGCATTCGCGCGAATTTCCAGGATCATGGAAGAGGCGGGCGAAAAGGAGGGAGCAAGACTGCCCTATCTCCTCCTCATCGAGCAGAAGAGGAAGCTGTACAATGCGATGATCACGGCGGCAGCCTCGGCCAGGGAAATGCTGGAGAGAGAAGAGTACGCCAAGGCAGTGGATTATTGCGTGGACATGTTTGCCATCCATGCCCCGGAAGAGGCTTTGGCCTGGCGAGCGGAGAAGGAGACTCGGAGGGCGGCGCTGGTTTGTCTTCGGGACCTCGACCGACTGAGAGTGAAAACCAGGAATGTTCTGAGATCCGCCTACTGGCAATTAGGGAAGTTGAACCTCCGAATGGGAGAGCCAGCGGCTGCGGCGCAAGCCTTTGAATCGCTGGCAAGAATCGAACCACCTACCAAGCAGCATTTTGACATCTTATTCAAAGCTGGGTCTGCCTGGAAAGAAGCGGGCGAGTTTGAGAAGGCGAGGCGCGATTTCGAGGAGATCGTGAGATTTGCGGCTGAACCAGAGGACAACCTACGTGCGCAGCTTGCCATCGGGGACTTGTGGCTGGAATCGGGCCAGCCGAAACGGTCTCTGGGCACTTATCTACGGATCATCAATTTCTACGATGCGAGGAAGCCGGCTGTGCGGCCCTGGGTCGCCCGGGCGCTTTTGCAGAGCGGTGTGGCCTTTCAGAAATTGGGGAAGGTGGAAGAAGCCGAGAGGCAGTTCGAGGCCCTGGTGCGCGACTTCGGCGATGAAGAGGATTTCACGAGCCTTGTGGAGGACGCAAAAGGTTACCTCGCGCAAATCAGGAGTTCGAGGGAAGCTGAACGGGTTCCTCATTCGTGAAGCCGTTGAAGGCCTCGGACAACGGGCCGTTTCGGTCTGACACCCAATGGCGTGATGGCCGCAAGAGCAGCCTCGCCAACGGGTCTCTCGCCCAGGGTATTCTGCCGTGCCTATGATTCCTGGCGGCGTCTCTCCTTGACGCGGGCCTTCCTGCCCACCTTTTGGCGGACATAGTAGAGTTTTGCTCTCCTGGCTCTGCCGTGCCTCTGGACGGTTATCTTCTCCACGGAAGGCGAATGAAGGGGGATCACTTTTTCGACGCCTTCGCCGAAGGCCACTTTGCGGAGGGTGATTCTCTCGGAAAGGCCGGCGCCTTTTCGGGCGATGAGGACGCCGGTGAATGTCTGGGTCCTGGTACGGTCGCCTTCCGTGATTTTCGTCTCGACTCTGAGGGTATCTCCGATGGAGAAGGAGGTTATTTTCTCCTTCATCTGCTCTTTTTCCAACAGGCTACGCTGATTCATTTTCATCTCCTTGTAGTAAGTCAGGCCTGACCTTCTGTGTTCGCTCAAGGGCCATCTGCCGTCTCCATTTCCGAATTTCCTGATGATTTCCTGAGAGGAGAACCTCCGGGACCTTCATACCTCTGAACTCCGCCGGGCGGGTGTACTGGGGATAGTCCAGAAGCCCGGTCGTGAACGATTCCTCCTGAGCCGATTCCGCATCTCCGAGCACCCCGGGGATCAATCGGACCACGCAATCAACGACGACCATGGCCGGGATTTCCCCGTTGCTCAACACGTAGTCGCCGATGGAAATCTCTTCGCCGACGAGAGCCGTGCGGATTCTCTCGTCAACCTCTTCGTAATGACCGCACAAGAGCACTAACCGCTCTCGGCGGGAGAGCTCCTCGGCTTTCTTCTGGGAAAACCTCTCGCCCTGGGGCGTCAGGTAGATAATGGGGCAACTCTCCGCCCCGATTTTCTCGACGCATTCGAAGACAGGCTCCGGCTTGAGGATCATGCCCGGTCCGCCCCCGAAAGGACGGTCGTCCACTTTCCGGTGTTTGTCGTGACTATAATCTCTAATGTTATGTATGTAAATCTCGACCAGACCCTTTTCCCTGGCCCGTTTGACAATGCTTTCGTCAAAGACACCTCGAAAAATCTCTGCAAAGAGGGTCAGGATGTCTATTCGCATCATATATGTCCTTCCAGCACACTTGCTCAGAAGCCATAAGTGCTCTGATTCATAAGTTAGGCAATGCGCTTTTTTGACATGATAACAGCATAGACCGGATCTTGTGAATCCTATTGATCCCGTCTGAAGTCCTGGACGATCTACTGGTGCGGCGGTTAGAACGATCTCACACAACGAAAGCCCAGGACCTGCACCACAACCGATGGCCGGCCGTAGTCCCGGCCCGCGCAACGCAAATACAACAAGCTTGAAGTTGCATCTGAGTTAAGCCAGGAGCCGCCGCGGCCCACCCGATGGGTGCCGGTGTCAGGCCCCCTGGTGTCGTTTTCCTTGGCGCCCGGCTGGCTGTACCAATCCTTCTGGTACCAGTCCCAGCACCAGTCGTAGACATTCCCCGCCATATCGTACAGCCCATAGCCATTTGCCATGTCCACATCGGGCGGCGTTTGATTGCCATCGTAATAGCCCACGGGCGTTGTCCATGGCTCATCCCCCGACTCGTAAGGATCGCCGCTGTTCGAGTAATTGGCTTTGCTGCCGTCAATGTGGTCAGTGTAGCTGCCCCCTTTGCTCTCCCAGGGAAAGTGATGAGCGGTAAGGCCGCCCCGCGCCGCTTTCTCCCATTCCGCTTCGGTGGGCAGCCGATAGCCGTTTGCACCCCATCTCACGCAGTCATCGGAGAGGTCGAGCTGACCGCTTCTATAAACGATGGTCATGGCAGAAGAGGTGTAATAGACAGGAGTTAATCCCTCTTTTTCCGATCTGGCGTTGCACCACTTCACGGCGTCGTACCAGTTTAGAGTATGAACAGGGTGGTCCGCGCCTTTGCCCGAACCGGGGTTGTCAAAAGAGTATCCGTTGGCCACTGCCCAGCTATACACCTCGTCCCACAGGGCCTTTGTCACATGGTACTTGTCGATGTAAAAAGCGCCTATCTCAACGGCATGCACCGGACCGTCATCGGTTATCCCCTCGCCGTAGTTGTCCCCCATCTGAAACGAGCCGCCGGGAACGTGACGCATACCCTCGGGAGAAGCACTGTTGTCCACCACGTTGACCGTCCGCGTCTTCTCCACGGCCGGATTGGCACTGGAATCGCTCACGTTGTAGTGGAGAGTGTAGGCGCCGAGGACCGTGTGAACCACCTCTCCCGTCACGACGACGTTTGTTGTAATGTCGCCATCAACATTGTCCGCTGCTGTGAAACCGGGCTCGATGTATTCGCTGCCCACTTCCAGGCTGGTCGGATTGTCGCCCAGGAGCCTGATTACCGGCGGAGCGGTGTCTGGAAGACTCGGCAGGGCCACTCTGTAGAACTTGCGGCTTCCAGTTGTGTGAGAATCAGTGCAGGTTGTGGTTTCTCCCTCGGATTGGATCGCGGTTCCAAGCGGGGACCACTCCGCCAAATCAGCGCTGTGCCACATCACGTAGCGCTGCCCTGGCGCGCTGTGCCAAACCAGACTGAGGGTTTGCTGGACAGCATTCAATGAGACCGCGACGATCTTGAACGGCCGAAACTTCTGGATGCGGTGGTTCCACGTATCGGCCACATAGACGCTGCCGGAGGCGTCCACAGCTACACCATAGGGCCTGTAGAACTCGCCTTCGCCGTTTCCATAATCGAAAGCGCGGCTGCCCCACTTTGTTATGAACACACCGTCCGAGGTGAACTTCTGGATGCGGTGGTTGCTCCACGAATCGGCGACATAGACGTTGCCGGAACCGTCCACAGCTACACCATAGGGGTTGCTGAACTCGCCGTCGCCGCCGCCACGGCTTCCCCATTCTGTTATGAACACACCGTCGGAGGTGAACTTCTGGATGCGGTAGTTCATGTAATCGGCGACGTAAACGTTGCCCGAACTGTCGACAGCCACGCCCCTGGCTTGGCTGAACTCGCCCTCGCCGTGTCCGTAGCTTCCCCATTCTGCTATGAACACACCGTCGGAGGTGAACTTCCGGACGCGGTCGCTGCCCGTCACATAGACGTTGCCGGAACCGTCCACAGCCACAGCGGTCCCACCGCTTTCCAATTCTGTTATGAAGACACCGTCGGAGGTGAACTTCTTGACGCGGTTGCCACCCGTCACATAGACGTTGCCGGAACCGTCCACAGCCAGACCGGTTGCATAGCTTTCCCATTTTGTGATGAATACACCGTCGGAGGTGAACTTCTGAATGCGGTTATTGTTCGTATCCGCGACGTAGACGTTCCCGGAACCGTCCACAGCTATACCCTCGGGGCGGTAGAACTCGCCCTGGCGGCTGCCAAGGCTTCCCCATTTTGTGATGAAGACACCCTCGGAGGTGAACTTCTGGACGCGGTTGTTAATGAATTCCGCCACATAGACGTTCCCCGAGCTATCCACAGCCACACCCGTGGGCCGCCGGAACTGGCCGTCCCCCGATCCGTCGCTTCCCCACTTTGCGATGAACGCCCCGTCGGAGGTGAACTTCTGGACGCGGTGGCTAAAGCAACTGGCCACATAGACGTTGCCGGAACCGTCCACAGCCACGCCGGCGGCACTGAGGAACTCGCCGTCCCCATATCCACGCTTCCCCCATTTCGTGATGAAAACGCCGTCGGAGGTGAACTTCTGGATACGGCTGTTACCCCATTCCGTCACATAGACGTTCCCCGAACCATCCACAGCCACATCGCAGGGCGCGTCGAACTCGCCTTCGGCGATGCCCTTGCTCCCCCATTTTGTTATGAAGACACCGTCAGGGGTGAACTTCTGGATGCGGTGGTTATTAACATCGACGACGTAGACGTTTCCTCCAGGGCCCACAGCCACACCCTGGGGAAACTTGAACAGGCCGTCCCCGGTGCCCTCGCCTCCCCATTTTGTCATGAGCACCCCCTCAGGGGTGAACTTCGCGATGCAGTCGGTCACGCCACCCGCGACGTAAACGTTGCCCGAAGCGTCCACAGCCACACCATCGGGGCGGCCAAGCTTCGCCCATTCTCTGATCCAGACACCGTCAGAGGTCAATTTCTGGACGCGGTCGTTCCAATAATCGGCGACGTACATGTTCCCCGAAGCGTCCACAGCTACACCATGGGGCTCGTCGAAGTAGCATAGCTGAGCGAACTCCGGCCACATCCTGACAAACGAGTAGGTCTCGGCGGCATGACCGGCAAGGAGCCAGAAGCAAGCCGCGAGCGCCCACAAAAAACCACCAAATCTCAAAGCTTTTATCCTTTCCATAGCGTTACCTACCTTCTCCCTTGACCTGGAACCTAACTGCTGTTTACACGCCGGCCCTATCAAAAAACAAGGGAGTGGTCAACCCCCGCCTGACCTTGGCGCCTTCATCTGCCTTCATCAAAGGAGCCGCAAAAAAGCCCCGGGAAAAGTGTCAAGATGTCTATTCTCATGGTATCCGCTCGTTGAGCCTGCGTGATGTAACAACCTAACTTACTCTCGGAACGGTTTCGCCCTCACTCAATTTCGATCCTGTAGAACTTGCGGTTAAACGCTGGATCGCCATCCGTCCAGGTGGTTAATTCACCTTGGGAAGTGACCGTTGCCTCAACATTCCACCCCCCGGTCGGCAGATCGAAGCAGGACTGGACGACGTAACTGTCGCCGGGGCGGCTATTCCATGTCAGATGAACATGGCAGTCGCCTCCCCCGATGACATCCACAATCTTGAAGGGGAAGGAACTGTACTCGTATGCTCCTATATCCACGGTCCATGAAACGCTGCCTCGCCACACGCGGTCATTGCCATCCAGGTCAACCGCATCCCACATCCAGTCCTCGTTCATCCCAGTGTCTATGCACGGCGAATTCGCCGACAGCCGATAACCTACTTCAATAAATTGGGGGTCGTCGCTAATATTCCCCTCACCGCCGCTGCCCCAGTCCTGAATGCAGGAATACGTGGGCGTACTCGACAGGTGCATCTGAGGGTAATTGCCGGCTGTGTTTGCCCAAATGATGCAGTTCTTGATCATCCCGCTGCAGTTGTACAACCCACCGCCGTATTGAGCCGCCGAGTTGTTAACGATGGTATTGTTTTCGATCGTGCCGTCGCAGCCGTATAGCCCCCCGGCATATTGCTCGGCCGAGTTGCCGACGATGACGTTGTTCCGAATCGTGCCGCCGCAGTTGCCCAGCCCCCCGCCGCTGCCCTGGGTCCAGTTATCCGCGATGACGTTGTTTTCGATCGTGCCGTCGCAGCCGTACAGGCCGCCTCCTTTGCAATAGGGTCAAGTGCTTGGTGCTTTGTTTTGAGCAATTACGTTGTGCCGGATGGTGGCATGAGTTCGGGGATCGTAGACCCCGCCGCCGTAGATGCCGCCCCCATATTTGCCGTCATAGCGGCCTCTCCCGTTCTTAATGGTAAACCCTGCGAGGACGCATGTCTCATCTTCCGTGCCTGAGAAGGTGACCACGGGGTCTGCCTGGTTGCCATCAATAATGGTGCTTTGCACCACGTCGGGATCGAGGGGATCGGTGCTGGTGAGGGTGATGTTCTTTCCGTTGAAGTGGATGTTCTCGAGGTAGGTGCCTTCGGCGACGAGAACCCTGTCGCCATCGGACGCGGCGTTGATTCCTTCCTGGATGGTCTGGAAGGCGGATTCCCAGGACTGGCCGTTTCCGGAATCAGAGACGGCCCCCTGCACGTACCACGTTGCGCCCGTTACGCCCGGGCAGAGGGAGACCCAAAGCCAGAGGCCCGTTACGCCTATGATCTTTTTCATCCTCCCTCCTCATTGTTGTCTATTTGCCATCCCATTTTACACTGCCTGGCTACGGATTCTCAAGGATGCGATAGAAGCGGCAGGGCACCAGCGTCGGCGCAACACCCGTCTTCGACCCGTCATCAACCCAGAAAGTAGTCTCGTTGCCCGCTGTAAGGACACTGTCATCGGCAAGATTCCAGTTCAGAAGATCCTCGGAATAGAGGATCGAGTACGTTTTGTCGGCAAGCGAACTCCATCTCAGCGTCGCCTGGCCCACTGTCGGCTCCAGATTTACATCGTTGACGTAATACTCATACGCCCCCATATCCACCGTCAGACTCTTCCCGCCGAACATGATCCGGTGCATTCCGGCGATATCCGTGCCGGGCAGCTCCGGATCGTTGTAGCCGGCATCAATGCAGGGTGAGGAGGGCAAAAGCCGAAAATCGCCGTTCTCGGCATCAACAAATCGCGGGTGCTCCCCAATGCACGAGTAGGTGGGCACGCTGGATTCATAAAGCTGAGCGCCGTACATGGCCTCATTGCCCCAGATGATACAGTTCAGGATCGCGCCTCTGCAAAAGAAGAGGCCGCCGCCCCCCGACCCCGCCGAGTTTCGGACAATTGTGTTATTGCGAGTGGTGCCCTGGCAGCCGTATAGGCCCCCGCCGTCGAGCTTTGCATGGTTGCCGGCGATCAGATTGTTCTCGACTATGCCGTCGCATCGGAATACGCCTCCACCCTCGGCGATGGAGGAATTCGCCGTGATCGTGTTGTCCTGGACTCTTCCATCCGAGTACGCCAGCCCTGCCCCGTGATAGGCATAGTTCGCGGTGATCACATTATTCCGTATAGTGCTGTTCGTATGATTATCCGGCATCCCTCCGCAGATGCCACCACCCTCGTACCCCCTGCCGTTGCGGACGACGAAGCCGGCCAGGAGGCACGCTTCGCTTTCTGTGCCAAGGAAGGAAACAACTGGCCCCGCGCCGCCCCCATCTATTATCGTCGAGCTGACTATGTCCGGATCCTCGGGATCAGAGCTGTGGAGGACGACATCCACCCCGCAGAAATGAAGGTTCTCTCGGTACGTCCCTGGCGACACGACAACCTCGTCGCCCTCCACGGCGAGGCAAAGGCATTCCTGGATCGTTACCGCCTGGCCTGGCACCCATACTGTTCGGGGGTCCGTTCGCGCGAGTGGGTCGCTCCGGCGAAGGACCTCCAACCCATCGCGAAGGCCGTCGCCGTCGGAGTCGTCGCGATCACGGTCTGTTCCCTGGCTTGCCTCATCGGGGTCGGAAAGGAGGTCGCCGTCCGAGTCCGGCGAAGCGCCGTATTCGTAACATCCCATATCAACCCGGTCCCCTGCAAGACGACAATTGCGGTCGAGGTCACGTTGTGGCCAGGCGAACCAATAGTAATTCGCGCCCGCGCCGATGCACGGTGAGTCCGCGTCAAGGCGATAGTCACTCCCAGCTCCGTCAACAAACAGCGGATCCACGCTCATGTTACCGTTTCCGCCGGCGTTCCATGACTGGATGGAGCAAAATGAGGGGGCGCTTGAACCGGAGATTTGATTCGGTGATCCACTTGCTTTGTTTCCCCAGATGACGCAGTTGCGAATCGAGCCGCGGCAATAGTGGAGACCGCCGCCGTCCTCCTCGGCTGAGTTTCCAACGATCGTGTTGTTTTGGATCGCGCCCCCGCAATACCCCATCGCGCCGCCAAGCCTGGCTGAGTTTCCAACGATGCTATTGTTTTGGATCGTCCCGTTGCAGTAATGCAGCCCGCCGCCCCTCCCGCGGACCGCGTTGCCTACGATGACGTTATTCTGGATCAGCCCATCGCAGCGGCCCAGCCCACCCCCGCCGAGGCCTGAGTTATGGGAAATGGTGTTGCCTCGGATCTCTCCGTTGCAGTCGTACAGGCCCCCACCACCCCGTTCCGCGATGTTTCGCGTGAACAAGTTGTCATTTACGGTGCCATCGCAGTGCGCCAGTCCGCCACCTGAACCGCCCTTGTATCTCCAAACCGCCCGGTTGTCGTTGATCCGATTGTTCCGTATCGTGGCGTGGGTGCGATCCTCCCACGTGCCCCCGCGGATGCCAGCCCCGTCCCAATCATCTGTCCTCCCGTTCTGAATGGTGAACCCGGACAGGACGCAGGTTTCGTCCTCGTCGCCGGAGAAGGTGACCACAGAGCCGGCCTGGTTGCCGTCAATGATGGTATTGGCAACGACGTCAGGGTTTAGGGGATCGGTGCTGCGGAGGATAATGTTCTTGCCGTCGAAATGGATGTTCTCGACGTAGGCGCCCTGAGCGACGATGACGGTGTCGCCATCTGCCGCGGCGTCTATTCCTTGCTGGATTTTGCTGAAAGCTGTCTCCCAGGTCGTCCCGTCGCCGGAGGAGGGGACGGACGCATCCACGTGCCATGTCGCGGCGGTGGCGAGATGGCAGAGGGAAAGGCAGAACCCAATAGCGATTATCCCCAGACTGTTCCGCATTTTTTGTCCCTCCTCACAAGGTGATCGCGAGACTGGTTGTGTTGGCGGTGAAGCCATTTTACCTCCCCCGAATGCAAGACAGGGAAACCGCTCAGATTCTACCGCATCCAACGTTGGAAGTCTCTGAAAAACTGTTTGCAGCGGTGATCGCTCAGTTATAGGTGGGATTGGGCTCACGTGCGGGGCTGGACGCCCGTGGTGGCAATGCGAACGAATGGCGCAGCCTGTCGCCGTGGAGAGCTGGAGCTTGCTCCAGCGTTCGAAGGCGGTAGCGCCGCTACCGCACTCCAAAGGAACCCTTGCCAACGCCATCCCTCGGAGCCACCGCCAACACGCCTTTGCGAGAGGTCTTCTTTCTGCCAATTGTGTGTTGTCTCGCCAAGACGCTGAGACGCCAAGCGCAGTTGGGCGACTGCCGCCCAAGGTGGGCCGGCAGGGAAGCGGAAGAGGGAACCGCAGAGGGCGCAGAGAGCGCGGAGGGAACAGGAAGTGGCGACTGCTAAAAAAAGGGGGAGCCCCCCGAAAAGTTGGGATTTTGGGGTGGTTTGAGCACGAAAAAATCCCAACCGGGTTGGGAAAAGATGGAAGAGGAGCCGGGGAGATCGCGGAGAGGGCAGAGAGGTGGCGGGGGCAGGGTGAATGCATTTTGGTCGTGCTATAGGCTTTTTGTGCGTGGAAAGTAGTCATTTTTGCATCGTAACTCGTTGCGAAGGAAGCGGTAAGCTCCTTCTCTTTTAACCCCAAAAAGGGGCTGATTTTGCAGTAGTTTCCAGTAGTTTCTCGACGAGAAAGGATACTGGAATGCCCGTTCCCTTTGGAAGGCAGCGTCCAGTATCCGGCTTTCGTGCATTTTTGGCGTGATTATGGCATGTTTACTGCCATTTGTCAAGACAAAACTGGGTAACGAAAACCGCAGAGAGCGCACGCATGAGACACGAGCTTACGTGACTTTTCCGCCTTGCTCGTGATCACGCAGCCATGGCTCTTATTCCAGAATCTCGAGCACAGCTCTGTGGCCATGCTTGGCAGCGGTTGTGGTGAGCAGGGTCCGGATCGCTCGGATGGTCCTGCCGTTCTTGCCGATGATCTTACCGATGTCGGACTTGTTGACCCGCAGCTCGAAGACCATCGTTTTTTCCCCGTCTATTTTCTTGACTTCCACTTCCTCGGGATAATCAACCAGGCTCTTGGCGATGAATTCGATAAACTCCTTCATCTCCGAGACGGTTCTATCCTGCCCGCGCTCTTCGGGGGGGGCAGGTTCTTGCTCATCGTTTTTCTTATTTTTTCGAGACCAAAATGCCGCCATTTTTCAACACACTCTTTGCCTTGTCTGTAGGTTTAGCGCCCATTCCCAGCCAGTATTTCACTCTTTCTTCGTTGAGGACGACTTTGTTCGTTTCCTTCCTGGGGTCGTAATGTCCCAGCTCCTCGATCGTTTTTCCATCTCTGGAACTTCTCGAATCTGCGACGACCACCCGGTAAAATGGCTTTTTGCGGGCACCGATTCGCTTGAGTCTGATCACTACCGCCATGCAACACCTCCCATTCTCAACAGCCTTTTCTGGACCTTGCCCCCTTTCTTCATGACCTTCCTGGCCTGCTCAAGTCCTTTCAGCAATCTGTTTACCTCCTGTACTGTGGTGCCGCTCCCTGTGGCGATTCTCCTCTTTCGGCTGCCGTCCAAGACGTGAGGATTCCGCCTTTCCATGGGAGTCATGGACTGAATTATGGCCTCGATCGAAGCGACTTCCTTCTCGGTAGGGGCAAGACCCTTTAACTTCTCGAGACCCGGCAGCATGCTCATGACACTCTCCAGGGAACCCATTTTTCGAATGGATTGGAGTTGGCTCAGATAATCCTCCAGATCGAGGCCGTGCTTTCGCATTTTCCGCTCGAGCTTTTCGGCCTCTTCCTGATCGAGCGTTTCCTGCGCTTTTTCCACCAGTGTTACGACGTCGCCCATCCCCAGAATGCGCGAGGCCATGCGATCGGGGTGAAACGGTTCCAGATCATCAACTTTTTCGCCTAACCCCACGAACTTTATGGGCTTGCCCGTCACAGCCTTGATGGACAACGCGGCTCCGCCCCTCGTGTCGCCGTCGAGTTTGGTCAGGATGGCGCCCGTGATGTCCAGAGCGTCATCAAATGTGCCGGCGATGTTCACGGCATCCTGTCCGGTCATGGCGTCGGCGACCAGGAGAACTTCTCTTGGCGAGAGGCGTTGTTTCATTGCCCGTAACTCGTTCATCAGCTCATCGTCAACATGGAGTCTCCCTGCGGTATCCAGAATGACGGTGTCGAAGTGGTTGCCCTCCGCATATTCGACGGATCTGGCGGCGATCTTTACGGCATCGGCATTTTCTGGCGGCTCGTAAACCGTCTCACCGAGCTGACGACCAAGGGTCAGGAGCTGCTCCACTGCCGCAGCTCTTTTTGTATCGCAAGGCACGAGAAGGGGGCTGCGCCCTTTTTTCTTTATTCGCTTCGCAAGTTTCGCGGCAGTGGTTGTCTTGCCGGAGCCCTGAAGGCCGACGAGCATGATGACCGCGGGGGACGACGAGAGGTCCATTTCTCTGACTGCACCGCCCATGAGACTCACCAGCTCATCATGCACGATCTTGATCAATTGCTGCCCCGGTAGAACCCCCCGCAACGTTTCCTGCCCCAAGACTTTTTCTTTGACGCTTTCAATGAATTGCTTGACAACTTTGTAGTTGACATCCGCTTCAAGCAGGGCCAGGCGGACCTCGCGCACAGCCTCGGCGATGTTCGATTCGGACAGCCGGCTGTACCCCGCTATCTTCCTGAAGACGCTCTGTAACCTTCCTGATAGACTCTCAAACACCTTCCAACTCCGAAAACGATTCTGCGATAAGGGCAGGAATCTTACCCTCAACCAGCGGCTATGGCAAGTATTTCAGTCCGATTTCAGTCTTCGGATTTTTGCCCCAAGCTTCGCCAGCTTGTTTTCGATGTCCATGTATCCCCTGTCAATGTGGTAAACCCTGTGGATGAGGGTCTCTCCCTCAGCGACCAGTCCGGCGATGATCAGTGCTGCGCTGGCTCGCAGGTCCGAAGCCATGACCGGCGCTCCGCTAAGGCCATTCACCCCGCGCACTAAAGCACTATTCGTGTCCATGGTGATTTCTGCACCGAGGCGTGCCAGTTCTCCCACGTGGATGAACCGATCTGGGTAGATCTTCTCCACGATACGGCTCACACCGGGCGTGACGGACATCAAGGTCATGAACTGGGCTTGAAGGTCTGTGGGGAAACCCGGATAAGCCAGCGTGCTCAGGTCTGTGGGGATTCGACTGCCGGAGCTTCGGACATGGATGTTCCCATTATCCACTGCCACTTCAACGCCCGATTCCTTCAGTTTCGCCATGAGGGCGTCGAGGTGTCGTGGCTCAGCACCGACAACAGTGACATCGCCGGCTGTGGCAGCGGCGGCAATCATGAAGGTTCCGGCCTCAATTCGATCGGGAATGACCTCGTGTTCGGCGCCCTGGAGTTCCTTTTGCCCTTGAATGGTCAGGGTGGGCGTACCGGCGCCGCTGATCTTGGCTCCCATCTTATTGAGGAACAGAGCAACATCCACGACCTCTGGCTCGCACGCTGCACTCTCGATAATGGTCTGACCCTCAGCTTTTGCCGCTGCGAGCATGACGTTGATGGTGGCGCCAACGCTTGAGCCGAATGGCCCGCCGAGGAAAATCCTGGTTCCTCGGAGCTCCTTCGCCTCAGCGATCAAATAACCGTGTCGCTTCTCGATGGTGGCGCCCAGTTGCGTGAGGCCTTTGATGTGCAGGTCAATCGGCCTCGGCCCGATGACACAGCCACCGGGAAGTGATACTATGGCCTTGCCGACCTTGCCAAGGAGGGCGCCCAGGGCATAGATCGAAGACCGCATCTTCCTCACCAGGTCGTAAGGCGCTTCCCAGTTTTTCAGGGTCGAAGGATCAACGGTAACGTCGCCTTCGAAACTTCGTTTGGTAGAGATTCCCATGTCCTGAAGGATCAGCAACATGGTATCCACGTCTTTGAGCCACGGGGCCTTTCTGATTACCGACGGCGTCTCCCCGAGGATCGCTGCTGCGAGAATGGGCAGTACGGCGTTCTTGCAGCCGCTGATCTGCACCTCGCCCTGGAGACGCTCCCCTCCCCAGATCACGAACTTATCCATGGGTACAACGTCACTCCTTCCTGCGGATGGTTTACGCCGGTAACAAACAAGTCCCTGCGACGACAGGCCTTGGGTGTTTCGCAACACGCTTGCCGGCCCAGGCTTCAGGGCCAAGAGGCGACCTTGTCCCTGGCAACCTATGGTTTGGCATTGGAAAGCTTCGCGAAAACAATTCTGTCGCGTCCATTATAATCCTTTCGTGTGACTATGTCTACATACTTGTTCCGAGCTTCCAGGAGAGCAATCACGGCGTCTCTCTGCGCCTCACCTATTTCCAGGAAGATGCTGCCGCCTGGCTTCAGAGAGGGCTCGGCGCAGCCAATGAGTCTTCGCAAGAAATCCAGTCCCCCCTTGCCAGCCAAAAGGCATTCTCGCGGCTCAAACCGTTTCACCTCGTCCGGAAGAGAGTCCCAGTCTTCCTCTGCGATGTACGGGGGATTGCTTACGATGACATCAGCTCTTGGAGCCCCGCACTGGTTAAACGGCTCGAACATATCCCCCTGAAGCAGCACGACCCTATCTGCGACGCCGTTCTTCTCGGCATTCCCTTTCGCGACGGCGATGGCCTCCGGAGAGATGTCGGAGGCGTAGACCCGGCAATTTTGGACATTGTGCGCAACGCTAATAGCGATGCAGCCGCAGCCTGTTCCGACATCGCAAATGATGATTTCGTCCTCCGGGGAGGCACCCTCGACGCGATTGATTACCTCCTCGACAAGTATTTCAGTTTCCGGACGAGGAATGAACACCCCTTCGGTAAGCAGGAACGGCAATGAGAAAAACTCGGTTTTTCCGAGCACGTATTGAAGGGGCTTATGAGCCGCCCGGGCTCTTAGCAGCTCTCTCAGAGAACTCAGCTCTTTCTCGGCGAGAGGCCTGTCGTACTCAAGGTAAATTTCGATTCGCGACTTGCCGAGCACCTCGGAGAGCAATAGCTCGGCGTTGAGCCTGGGTTGGACAATGCCTTTGGCTTTCAGATAATCTGTGGATAAGGATATGATATCTATGATTCGGCGCATCCATTCAGGGTTTGGGGGTTTTTTCGAGGTTGGTTGCCTTGCTCTGATTGTTCAGCAGGGGACCGATAAGTTGATTGAGGTCGCCATCGAGGATCGACTCCAGAGCGTAAACGGTCAAGCTGATACGATGGTCGGTAACGCGGTTCTGGGGAAAGTTATACGTTCTGATTTTCTCGCTTCTGTCCCCAGTTCGGATCTGGGCTCTTCTGGCTTGAGCGGTCTCACTTACCTGCCTGGCTTGTTCGATCTCCAGAAGCCTGGCGCGGAGGTGTCGCATCGCCTTCTCTTTGTTCTGGTGTTGGGACCTTTCGTCCTGGCACTGCACCGTGATCTTCGTTGGCACATGGGTGATCCGCACCGCGGAGTCCATGGTGTTGACGCTCTGCCCGCCGTGGCCGGACGCCCGGAAAACGTCAATCCGAATGTCTTTGGGGTCTATCTCCACCTCCACGGTATCCGGTTCGGGAAGGACGGCGACGGATACGGCGGAGGTGTGAATGCGGCCTCCGGCTTCCGTGACGGGTATGCGCTGCACGCGGTGAACGCCGCTCTCGGACTTCAACTTTCGGTAAACGGACTTTCCTGTGACCTCGAAAACGATTTCCTTGAACCCGCCGAGCTCTGTGGGGTGACTGTTCATGGTGACGAGCTTCCAACTCTGGGAATCTGCGTAGCGGGAGTACATTCGAAAAAGGTCCCCCGCAAAGAGAGACGCCTCGGCGCCACCTGTTCCTGCTCGGATTTCCACGATCGTATCGCGGCTGTCGTCCTTGGAATCGGGGCGGAGCATGTCCTGAAGTTCTTCGAGAAGCTGGTCCCTGTCTCGCTCCAGCGACGCGATCTCCTCCTCCAACAGGCCGCGGAGTTCGTCGTCTTCGGAGGCTTCAGTAAGGAGTTTTTGATCCTCGGCGATCGCTGAGGAAACCTTCTCGTACTGGGAGTACTTTTCGACAATCCGGGAGATTTGCGAGTGTTCTTTGCTCAGTTGCTGAAGGGTGCGATGGTCCGCCACCACCGCTGGATCGCCCAGCCGGGACTCGATCTCCTGCATTTTGGTTTTCAGGTTTTCAACGACAGTTGCTATTTCTTCCATGTCAGGACCGCGAGCTTACTCGGATTTTTTCGTCTGACCGTACATCTTCCTGAACCGCTCAACCCGCCCGGCTGTGTCAACATACTTCTGCTTGCCGGTGAAGAAGGGATGGCAGTTGGAGCAAATGCCCACTTGGATCTTCGGCACAGTTGACCGGGTTTTGATGACGTTGCCACACGCACAGGTTATGATTGATTCCACGTATTTTGGGTGAATACCTTTCTTCATTTTGTAGCCTCCAAAAAATCGAATAAGTGGCGTTTTGTTCCTGAGCTCTGGATTGCAACGGGGGAGCGCAGGTGATGGGCAAACCCAAGAGTACAACACTGTGACATGAGGAGTTCCCCTCCGTCGCTTCTTCGGGTAGGGAACAAATCTGAGTCCTCCCTTCGCCCCTTTTCAATTATTATAACGCATGGCGCGATCTAAGACAAGAAGCAATTAAGGGAGGGTGCGGCTGCGTTTCAAGGGGATCCGATTGCTGCCGCACTCCAAGGTCCACGACTTTCAGACAGGATGACCCCGCCTTCGGCAGGGCAGGAGGATAGGCATGGGGTTTATCCTGTTCATCCTGTCCATCGCTTTCATCCTGTCTAAGAGACGCGGCATGCCGCCGTTTTTTCCTTCATGGGCAAGATGCCCATGCCACAAGGGAAGTCGAAGATTTTCATTCAGCGCTGGCGGCATCCGAAAGGAAATGGGCGAGTCGAAGGCGAAGCACCCATCCGCCACGGAAATACAGCCACACCCTTAAGGGACAGGGGCTCGAATTCAGGCTTCGAGACACCATAAGCAGGATAGGGCTTCCTGTACGTATGCGGAGACCCTTTTATAGGAGTGGGCGGCGTTACGTAGAAATTCTCCGGCCGCTGGTAAGCCCAGGTCAAATCTTCAAGGAGAGGAGAAACTCCGCGTTGCTTTGGGTTTTCTTCAACCTCTCGATGATCAGTTCCATGCACTCCACAGCTTTCATTCCGTTCAGGGCTTTTCGCAATAACCAGATGCGGTTCAGTTCAGCGGGGTCGTAGAGGAGTTCTTCTTTTCTCGTCCCCGACCTCTCAATGTCAATGGTTGGATAGACTCGTTTGTCCACGAGGCGCCGGTCGAGATTCAGCTCCATGTTGCCCGTTCCTTTGAACTCCTCGAAGATGACTTCGTCCATCCTGCTGCCGGTGTCAATGAGGGCGGTAGCGAGGATGGTCAAGCTGCCACCCTCTTCGATATTTCTGGCTGCGCCGAAGAACCGCTTTGGCTTCTGCAGGGCGTTGGAATCAATGCCGCCGGACATGATCTTGCCGCTGTGCGGTTGAACGGAGTTGTAGGCGCGAGCCAGACGGGTTATACTGTCGAGCAAAATGACGACATCCCTTTTGTGCTCCACGAGCCGCCTGGCCTTTTCCAGAACGATCTCGGCGACCTGGATGTGCCGCGCAGCGGGCTCGTCGAACGTGGAGCTGATGACTTCTCCTTTGACGGTTCGCTGCCACTCGGTCACTTCCTCCGGTCGTTCATCAATCAGCAGCACGATCAGATAAACCTCGGGATTATTGTTGATAATGCTGTTGGCGGTCTTCTGAAGGAGAACGGTTTTGCCGGTCCGGGGCGCGGCGACGATCAGCCCTCTCTGGCCCTTGCCGATTGGGGCGAGGAGGTCCATGACCCTCATGGAGACCTCCTCCGGAACCGTTTCCAGGATGAACCGTTCATTGGGGAAGAGTGGGGTGAGGTTGTCGAAATGAATCTTTTCCTTGGCTTTATCGGGCTGCTCGAAGTTAATGGCATGCACCTTGAGAAGAGCGAAGTAGCGCTCCTTGTCTTTCGGCGGACGGATCTCCCCGGACACCGTATCGCCGGTTTGCAGGTCGAACTTCCTGATCTGAGAAGGAGAGACGTAGATGTCCTCCGGGCAGGGGAGATAGTTGTAATTGGGTGAGCGGAGAAAGCCGAAGCCATCCGGAAGGATTTCCAGGACGCCCTCCCCGAACATATTCCCCTCCTTTTCGCTCTGGGCTTTGAGGATCTCGAAGATCAATTCATGTTTTCTCAGGTTTCCGACGCCCTCTATCTTCAGGCTTCTGCCCAGCTTGGTGAGCTCGGTCATTTTCATTTGTTGAAGTTTGACCATGTCCATTGAAACTACCTCCTTCATAACAAAGAACTATCTCTTTGATTTGTTGCTTTCGGCACGGCTTTTACCTTTGACACCGCGATCGGCCGCAGGTGTGGTGACAGCATGGCCCGGTTGGGCTGTTCGGCGGCGGATATTGTTGAAAACGTTTTTTACTTGCTCAAAGGTTTCTTCGAGAGAACCATCGTTGTGGATGACGTAATCCGCGAACTTTACTTTCTCTGCCATATCCGCCTGGTTCTCGATTCTTCTGTTGAGGTCGGCTTTAGTTTTTCCTCCTTTTCGCAAAAATCGTTTCAACTGATTTTGATATGTGGCGTTGACGACCACAATGGCGTCGTAGAGATGCAAGGCTCCCCCTTCTATCAAGAGAGGCACCTCAGCGACGCAGATGTCGCATTTCCCTTCGCTCTTGACTTTCTCGAAGAATCGCTCGATCTCGGCCCTCACTTTTGGGTAGAGCACCTTGGTCAGCCGCTTCAGGCTCTCCTTATCGTTGAAAACGACTTCCGCCAGCTTAGCCCTCTCAATGGAATCGTCAGCGGCCAGCGCTTCCTCGCCGAAGAGGCAGATCACCGCGGACTTCACCTGGCTGTTTTCCCGAAGCAGCCTGTGGACGATCTCGTCAGCGCTAATGACCTCCGCTCCCAGGCGAGAGAACATTTCGGCGACGGTGCTCTTTCCGGTGCAGCAACCACCGGTCAACCCAACGCGGATCAATTGTTTCGGTCCTGGAGAATTTGTTTATAGCGATCAATCTCTCGCTTGGCTCTGTTCGATTCCCCTTTCAGGGTGTAAACGTAGCTGAGCATCGAGTGAGCCTCCGCACAGCCGGGGAAAAGGTCAACAGCAAGGCTGAGCTCTTCCTCCGCTCGGCCGAGGGATTTCTCATCGGAATTGGCGGTGTAGTCGTCGAGGTATATGCGGGCATTGCGGACATGCTGCTCGGCATCCTCGATTTCCTGCTCGGAGACGACCTTGAATAGGCGATAGAAGAAGCCGAAGGGATCGCCCGCTCTTGCCACGTCCGTCAGCTTCTTAAAGTACTGCAATCTTTCCGGGCTGTAGGGCATAGCAAGGGTAGCGTAATCGGGATACCTCTCTGCGCGATCAACCATATAGCGGGGCGAATAGACCCAGTCCTCTTTCTCAGGGCCATTAAAGGCCCCTGGGTGAAGCACGAAGTAATTGACGCCGTTCTTGAGACAGAAACTATGAAAATCCTTCTCGTTCTCGCTGAATAAGGCCTCGAGGAATTCTTTCACCTTCAGTCGCATTCCTTTCGATTCAAATTTAGGATGGAGAACAATTGCTCTTTCGGCACCGGCGAATATGGTCGGTGCGAGAGTGAAACTGCTTAGAATCACCGCATCTTTTTCCGTATGCTTCCGCAACCAATCAACCAACACTTTGTTAGCTGCATAAGGACTGCCGGTGTCGGCTGCCCTGTAAATTTTCTCGAACGAGGAATAGGAATGTGCTTCGGCAGCCAGCCCCAGTAGGACCGCCAGAGACCATATTGTCAGCGCGGCCGTTTGCGTTTTCCTTTTGTGAAACAAGGATGACCCGTAACGCGCTCCCAGTCCGACCAGGCAGCACAAGAAAAACACTAAGAACACTTCCAGCCTCACAAAGAGCAAGTAGAGCACGAAGAAGACCGCCAGCCAGAACAGAAGCGATCTTTCGCCTTTGGCAGCGCTTCCCTTGAACAAAGACCTCACAAGCATGACGAGTGGTGCGATTCCGAGCAGAAACAACACCTCGAAATTCGAGATGGGATATTTTCCCTGGAACTGTGACGTCGCCGAATGCAGCGCTGGCGTCCACAGAATTCTCGCCTCGTAGCTGAGCTTTGCCGGGTTCACCGGCTTCACGTTGAAATACTTGAGCTTTGCCATGAGCAGACGTGGAAAATGCGAGTAGCTTTCCGGATAACTCGAAAACATGATGACCAGTGTCCCGAGGACGGCCACCACGAACAAGAGCACAACCTTGGGCAACGCTACTGAACGACCGCCCGAAATGGTATGCGCGAGAAGCGCCGTGGCAAGGCCGTACCAGACCAGCATTCCCCAGGAGAAGAGAAATCCGTGGTCCTGGAGGTATGGCACTGTTACGCCTGCGACAACTAAACACACCATGCCCGGCAAGAACGCTCGCACCAAGTCGTATCCACTTTTTCCAAAGAGCAGTTGAAGTGCAGCGAAAACGCCGACTAACAAAATGTAAAGCTGGGTCACATCCCACGTTGCCGCCGCAACACCCAGCAGCAATCCTGCTGCAACGGCGGCCTGCGAGAGCTTCTTTCGCTTCCATGCTCGCACCAGTAGCCACCAGTGCAGGAACATCAACGGAAGCGCGAAATTCTCCCTGCTGAACTCCAATCCCGTCGAGCGAATGACCGACGGCTGACTGACGGCGTAAAGCGCGGCTGCCATCAGGCCGCCCAGTTGGCCGCCTCCCATTTCGCGGACAACCAGAAATACTGCAAGGATGCCGATACAGAACCATGCGGCATCGAACCGCCTCACAAACTCCCCGAACAGGCCCGGCCGGCCGCTCGCCTTGTAAACAGCGGCGGCCACAATACCTTTCCCGACAGAGAGTTTCCGCATGACTTCCAGCCCCTCAGGGTATTGGGCGCGTTTATCCACTGCCGGGATCGGTTGCCCGTTGGCAAATATGTCTGCGTAGTGAAAGAGCAGCGTGCTCTCCAGGGTGTACGGGAGCTCGCCGTAATAATCTCGGAGAGACCCGACGATGCCCCACCGCAGGGTCACGCCGAAGACGTAGATGCACAGCAAAAAGGCACAAACGAGTATCCGACTCAACAACGCCGTTCTGCTCTCGTTTTTTGCTTTTTCCTCAGCAACGCGGCGTTCTTGGTTTTGTGACACCTTTGCCCCGCTTTTCCTCGACAAGGTTATCGGATACACGGACCGTGTACTCGGGGAGCTCTCGGCACTGTGAAGTACCGTTGCCCTATTTCAGTTCAGGATCGTGTACCGGGAAAACTCGAATATTTCGGTCGCTGGCACGCAAGAGTGTCCGGCATCCCCTTTCTCAATCAACTTGCCCCCATTACCGTAATGCGTCTAATTGTTGATTCGTTCGAGAAAGCCAGCACAATGGTTGGCGGACAGCGACATGCGAAATCGTTCAGATTTCGGCCCAGTTCCCGCCGACTTTTGTGTCCACCTTGAGCGGGACGCTGAGTTCTATGACCGACTCCATTTCCCCGACAACCATCTCCCGGAGTCGCTCGATCTCTTCCTCGGGCACTTCAAAGACCAGCTCGTCGTGAATCTGGATGATCATTTTAGACCTGAGCCCCGTTTTTCTCAGCCGCTGGTCAATGCGAACCATAGCTACCTTGATGATGTCGGCCGCGGAGCCCTGGATCGGAGTGTTGATGGCCATCCGCCTGCCGTTTTGTCGGGAAGTCAAACTGCTGCTCTTGAGCAGGGGGATTTCCCTTCTGCGATGGAAGAGGGTGGTAACGCAGCCGGTTTCTTCCGCGGTGGCCACGGTCTCTTCCATGTACCGCTTCACAGCGGGATAGCGTGCATAGTATTGTTGGAGAAACGATTCCGCCTCGGAGACGGAGATTTTCAACTGGTTAGACAGGCCATAGGCTTGCTGACCATAAATTATGCCAAAGTTGACTGCTTTTGCCCTGTATCTCATTTCAGGCGTGACCTCAGCGACAGGCACGCCATACATCAACGACGCCGTGTAAGCGTGAATGTCCTCGCCGCGAGTAAAGGCGTCAATCATAGCCTCCTCGTGTGCGAGGTGGGCAAAGATCCTCAATTCAATCTGCGAATAATCCGCCGAAAGAAGCACCCACCCTTTCTTTTCCGGCACAAAAGCTCGTCGAATGCCCCGACCGAACTCCGTGCGTACCGGGATGTTCTGCAAATTCGGGTTAGAGCTTGAAAGCCGACCTGTGGCCGTGACGGTTTGATTGAAAGAAGTATGAATCCGTCCCGTCCTGGGGTTGATCAGCGAGGGTAAGGCATCAGTATAGGTTGATTTTAGCTTGGCAAGCTCTCGATAGTCAAGGAGTATTTTGGGTAAATCGTGAATCCGGGCGAGCTTCTCCAGAACAGACATGTCCGTGGAGGAACCTGTTTTCGTTCTTTTTTGAACGGGTAACTTCAGCTTCTCGAACAGAATTGCCGACAGTTGCTTCGGCGAGTCAAGGTTGAATCTCTCTCCTGCCATCCGATAGATTTGGTCACTCAACTCATCAAGCCTCTCCCGGAACTCCTGGGACATGCCACCCAGGAGTTGTCGGTCAACGAAGACCCCGTTTTTCTCCATTCGAGTCAGGATGGGAATAAGAGGAATCTCGATTTTGTAAAAAAGCTCATCCAGCCCCTTGTCGCGTAACTCAGATTCCAGGATTGTCTTCAACCGCAGGGTGACGTCGGCATCCTCGCAGGAGTAGCGGCACACTTTTTCCACAAGCACTTCCCTCATGCTTATCTTTCGGGCGCCGCTGCCGATAAGGTCGGAGATGGGGATCATCTTGTGCTTGAGATATTCCGTGGAGAGGCTGCCCAGACTGAATGTCTTTCTTTCTGGATGTAGCACATACGCCGCTACCATGGCGTCAAAGGCGGGAGAATCAATCTCCACACCATTCTCAGCGAGTATCTCCATATCGAACTTGATGTTCTCTCCGATGATTCTCAGGTCTTTTCTCTCAAGGATGGGCTTGAGGGCGCCGAGGACGCTTCTCTTGCTCAATCTCCCATTGCAGGGAACATAATAGGCGAGACCTTCTTTGAACGAGAGGGATATTCCCACTAATTCCGCGTCGAACGGATTGCGGCCGGCTGTCTCGACGTCAATGACCAGTTCTTGAACCCTGCGCAATTCGTCGAGGAGCGCCGAAAGGTCGTCCTCGTTGGCAACCAGGCGATAGTCCGCTTGCCAGTCTTTCCTCTCTTCCGTGATCTCGTCCAGAAGTCGTCTGAATTCCAGACGCTCGTAGAGACTCCTCAGTTTGGCTTTCTCTGGGCCCACGAACCGTGCGGACTCGAGATCGAGTGTGAGGGGAACTTCGGTGTTTAGAACCGCCAATTCTCGCCAAGCCCTGGCCTGCCCGGCGTGATTTCGCAGGTTTTCTTTCCGCTTTTCGCCCGGAATCCGGTCAATATTCTCAAGGACGGATTCAAGGTCCCCGAACTCCTTTACAAGGGTTAAGGCAGTTTTCTCGCCAATTCCTGGGACTCCGGGGATATTGTCCGATGCATCCCCCGCCAACGCCAGGACATCTATGAACTGCTGAGGCTCAATCCCGAGTTCCTCCAGGACCTTTTTCCGGTCGTAGACCTTATTGTCTTTGTGCGTATGGAGGATTCTCACCTCATGATTGACCAACTGGAGCATATCCTTATCGCTGGACACCAGGTAAACCTCGAGGCCCGCTGCTTTTCCCTTCAGGGCAAAAGTGCCCATGATGTCGTCTGCCTCGAAGCCTTCTTTCTCGACCATCGGGATGTGAAAAGCCGAAATCAACTCCTTGATCAGCGGAATCTGTACGGCCAGGTCGTCAGGCATTGGCTTACGCTGACTCTTGTATTCTTTATATTTCTCGTGCCTGAAGGTCGGCCCCGGAGCGTCGAAGGCCACAAGCAAATAATCAGGAGAAAAGTCGGCGATCAGTTTATTGAGGGTATTGGCAAACCCGAAGACGGCGTTAGTCGGCGTCCCCTGAGAGTTAGTCAGGCCTCGAATGGCATAGTAGGACCGGTAAGCGTAGGACGGCCCGTCTATGACAAATAGTCTCTCCTTTTTTCCCATAGCGATTCCGTTGCTAAAGTTTTGGCTGCGAAACGCACCAGCGAGCGAAAGATTTTCCGTGACTGTGGGGAGGCACACAGCAACAAGAGAGCGCGAATGAGACCTTGCGGCAGACGCCACAGGGTAACGGGAATCCTGCCCGACAAGGGGCAAATTTTCCTGGGATCGATCCTGTGTGGTACCCTTAGAGTGCCTTATTCTCCGGCTGCCGGCCGAGGCACCCGAAAGTCGAAGACCTCCCGGAGGCAAAATATTTCAAAAGCACCATCGTCTTGAGTAAGGTCGCGAAACCGCAGCCAATAGGAAACAGCTCAGGCAGTTACGCGTGCCGAAGATAATAGCCCGCCGCGATGCTCTGCCAGCGGTTTTAACCTCCCAGCCGAGGAATTAAGAGTGCCTGCGTTAGAGCCGGAGCGGTGCTGCTCTATTCGACAATGCCTGTCGTCCCTACCCCCGGAGCAATCTCACCAGCTTCCTCTTTGCTCTCCCTGATTTTCTCCTCGAGGCGCCTGCTCTCCGCCTGGCTGATTGCTCTTTCTTCGGCAAGCTCCGTGCCCCTGGAGGTGATCAGCCTCGCCGTGACGAAAATGACGAGATTGGCCTTGGAGCTTGTTTCAGCATGGCTTCTGAAGAACCGCCCGATGAAGGGGATGCTCCCCAGAAGCGGGACCTTGTCTTCATAGGTGGTGGTTTTATCTGTGATCAAGCCGCCCAGGACGATGGTCTCGCCATCGTTGACGTGGACCGTGGTGGTGAGGTTTCGAGTCTCGAAGATCGGCTGTTGAATGGGGTAAAGCTCATTCCCGTAATTTAGCCATTTGACCAGGTCGGACACCTCCGGCATGAGGACCAGGGTTATCATCTTTCCGTCAGCGCTGACCTGGGGGGTCACATTGAAGATGATGCCGACATCCCTCTTCTCCCAGTTTCCGGGAGTGACCATGAACACCTCGCCGGAGATCATGTTGGTCGTTCCGCCAAAGCCGCCGCCGATATTGATGGTCTCCGTGTCATATTCCGTCGGATAGGTCAATTCCTGAACAACCTCGATTTGAGCCTGCTGCCCGCTGATGGTCGTGATCCTCGGTACGGAGAGCAGCTCCGACCAGTCACTTTGATCTATGGCGTGCCAGATGAACTGGAACTCCGGCTCCGTCAAGATGCCCCGGAGAGAAAGGAACGCGTCAGCATCGGGGGTGGGAAATTCCGTGGGAAGCAGTTGCGGGAAGTATCTTGATAACCTATCGGGACGGAGGTCGAATTCGTAGCTTCGCCTCACTCCGGGAGGAACAGGCCCGCCTTTGGCGCCGCGGGTGAATCTCAACGGGGATAGCATGCCCAATTCAAATGAGTTCTCGAACCAGCGGGTGTGAAGAAGCTCGACGAACCGGGCCTCGACCTCCACCTGCAACGCGGGCACGTCCCATAATCTCACCAATTCGCGAATCAGCACCATGCTTGTGGGGGTGTTGGTGACAATGAGGGTGCCGGTTCTCCTATTGTAGATGATACTGCTTCCGCCTGGTTGGGCGAACCTTGGCCATGGAACACCGCTCGTCAGGAGGAAGTTTTTAATCGTTTCTGTGGCGCCCGGTTCCATTGGCCCGCCGAGCTCACCGGTGCCGGGCCCGAAGGAAGTCGGCTGACCAAAAGGGCTACCTGTTGTTCCGGGGTCATACCCCAGCTCAGTAGTTGGGCCGGTGAGTCCCTGACCTAATTCCGGGCGCTCGGTGATCCCGAAGCCTGTCGTGGCCAGCCGGAAAATTTCCGTTTCAAGGGCCTCCGGCGGTATCCAGTCTACGCGGACCACAACGATGGCATAGTCCTCGACAATGTACTTCAGATTTCTGTATCTGAGGACGTACTTAAGCACTTCGCTCAGAGGCACATTCTTCAGGCTGATCCGAATGCCGGTCTCCTCTGTCGGGGGAGTCCATGTGGGACCAGGCGTGGTTGGTTCGCCGATGCCCGGCGTTACGCCCGGCAAGAAGGTGCCGCCCGGGCCGAGAACTTCGCCCCCCGGGCCGATGGTAGTTCCTTCAGCGCCTGGGAGGAATCCCGGTGTGGGTGTTGGACCGGGCGTGAATGTTGTTTCCCCTGGCAATCCCGTGGTTGTCTCATAAGGCATGATCGGTCTATAGCCGCCCGTAAACACCGAGGGGTCTATCACGATGTTCACGTCCGCTTGCTTTGAGAGGTAATTCACGACCTCCCGCAGCTTGGCGTCCTCGAACTCAACCTGCGGAATGATTGTTTTCAGCTTTCGAAGAATTTCTGCTTTCGGTTCCCCGACTTCTGGGGCAGGGGCAGCTTCGATCTCTTCAGGCAAGACCCTCCGACGGGGCCTTCGGGTCCAGGCATCGTAGACCTCGGTCATCAGTTCCTCTCTGATGGCCTGGTGATAGGCGCGGGAATAGCGGGTCAACTGTTCCCGAACTTGTTTCATCCTCTTATTAATCTTGATATCGTAGGGGCTTAACTTGTGCGCCTCCTCCAGCTTGTCCAGAGCCCTCTGGTAATCCTTTTTCAAGATGCAGTCTTCCGCTTCGGCTACCAGCTCTTCGACCGAGACTGGTTCCTCAACGGGAGCAGGTGGCGGCGCCTCTTTCACTTCCTCCTCTGGCTTCCCCGGCTCCTCCAGTTTTTCCAGTGCTATCTCTTTGAATCGAAGAGCCTGAGCATCTCCCGGATAATCCTGGAGGAACTGATCACACAGGTCCACAGCCTCACTGAATTTGTCGCTTTTAAGATACTGGTTTATCTGGGCCAGGCGGATTTGTCGCAGTGTGTCCCTGTAAGTCTCGTTGTCAGGGTCCGCGGCGAGGGCAGCGTTCAGCTCCTCGATCGCCACCTGATAGTCTCCCGCTTGTGAGGCGCGGTCTGCGGCATCGGCGTGTTTTTTCGCTTCGATTTTCCTTTCCTGTTCCCTGAGAGCTTTTTCTTGCTCAACTTCCGCCGCCATTTCGTTGGCGGCTTTGAGTTCCTCTTCGGAGGGGAGGGTGACTTCTTCTCCGCTTTCACCGGATAACCCCACACACAATCCGAAGACCATAATAGCTGAAGCCACAATCACCACCCATCCTGGCGTACGTTTCATGATGTCTTTGTCTCCTTTCGATTGTTCTTAGCGGCCGGTGTCCGCCACGATCAAGCTTGTTTTCTATCTGGAGGCAAGTGGGAATCCACGCTTCGCCCTCAAATTCGCTGGCAGAGTCAAATGACCATAGAAGATCAAAAAGCACGAGCCGCCCCAGGCCGAAATAGACTCGGTGCCTGGAAGCTCCCTGTTCTCAGCCGGAACACTTCGATCTTCATCTCCTCGGGGAGAACTCTTCCTATGGGAACAATTACAATAGCATAGTCCTCTACGATATACCGCAAGTTTTTATATCGCAAGATGTATTTCAACACAACCTCCAAAGGGACGTTTTTCAGCCGGAGGGTGATCAGCGTGGGCTCGTCCGAAGTCTTCCTGCCACTGCTTGTGCTAGTTGTTTTGCGCGCCGCGCGCGCCGCAGATGTGGTTGCTCGAGCGGTGGAGGCGTACACCGCGGGATCTATGACGATGTTGACCTCCGCTTTTTCGGAAAGAAAGCTTACGGCCTGTTCAAGAGTGCTCTTGTCGAACTTAACTTCCGCGAGAACGGTTTTCACGCGATCGCGTTGGGTGAGAATTGTGTGCCCGGCGGCTTCCCCGCCCCGTGCCAAAGCCAGAACGAAAAGGATCAGCAGTTGTATTCGAATCATTCTGGTCATTTTGCGCTGGAAAGCTTCTTTCTCTTCGTTTCAAACTTTATTATGGTTTCAGTCCGGTCTGGGTCGCGAAGGTCGCGAAGAAGGATTTCGGTGTCTCTGACCTCACCGACCTCGTACTCTCTTCCTTCCCCTCCCACTTCTTTAAGCTGATATTGTGCGTAGACCTCGAAGTAGCTTTCGCCGGAACCGATCTTCTCGTCACGGTGGGTGATGTCCCATCTTCCCTGGCCAGTGTCAACGATGGCCATGGCCTCGTTTTCCCGCACGATTTTTCCCTTCTCCACGATAAGAGGCTCCTCTCCCGGCTTTCTGATCTTCAGGAAAAAACGTTTTTCTTTGTGGCGGCCCAACTTAGGGTCGTTCACCTCCACCATCCGCCGATCGAGGGGGAAAAGCCTGTAGCCATGAAAGGTCTCGCCGAGAGGCACGATACTTGTCTTTGTGTTTTTCCCCCAGTTAATCTGGAGGTCGAGATGGTAGGTCCATGGGTTATCGAAAAAGCCCTTGAAAAGGATGTCCACAGGTTTACGGGTGATCTCCAGCACTCTGAAAGGAACTCCCTTCGGAAGCGGTTTTGGGGGTCCTTCTTCCTTCGGCTCCTCTACTCCCACTTCCCCGGTCCAACTGTATCCACAGTTGGCACACCTGGGTGCCCTTCGGGGAACAATCCAGCCGCACTGAGGGCACTGCTTTTCCCCCAGCGCCGGGGCAATTTTTTCCGGGTCGCTGGTGAAGTCAAGCGTGGCGTCCGGCTCGTTCGGGTTCCTTAAACTGTTCAATACGTACCGCTCTTCGTAAAGCTCCTCTGGCGAACGGAAGGATTTGCTGGACATGGACGGAACGGATGTGCCGCGGCTGGGGCCGCTCATAACAACGCGGAACGCCGACACCAGAAAAAAGATCAGAAAGAGCACGAAGACTATTTTGTCAATGTAACTAACGAGTAGCTTTTTGTAGTCAACAGCCATCAGTGCTTCATCCTTCCCCGCTCACTTGCTCGCAGTGGTTAACGGGGTCGTGGCTTCTTTCGATTTCGACTCCTCCGGCTCAGGCTTTGCGGCCACCCTCAGCGGATCGGTTCCCGAGGCAAGCTCATCGCCGTCGCTGACACCGTCCCCATCGGTGTCTCGCTTCAGGGGATCGGTGCCGACGACATTTAGCTCTCGGCCGTCATCAACTCCGTCTCGATCGGTATCCGGCTTTTGGGGGTCGGTGCCGAGCCCGTGTTCCTGCAGGTCGGTCAGACCGTCCTCATCCTCGTCTTTGAACTGAACGAAATCAATGAGCATTGTCACCTCTATGAGATTATAGCCAGGCGGCCTGGCCTTATCCTTTAACCTCTCTCTTTTCTCCCACTCCAGGATCAGCCGATTCAGTTCTGCCTGAAGGCGCTCTCGCTCGTCCTGGGAAATCTGCTCTTTCAGTTTGCGTGCGATAATCCAGATCTTCTTCTGCTCCGGGCTCCAGGTTCGCCAGACGACGAAGAACCGCAGCGCCTCTGGTGGGTTGCGTGTATACCAGGCAGCGGCCTCGGGCAGATCGTCTGGGATGATTCCTCCCAATCCCCGCTTTCTCCTGGCCTCGGCGTCTGCCCGCCGTAGTTCCAGCTCTCGCTCCCTCTCGCCCTGGACCGTGAACCAGAAGTCGTTTATCACCAGGAAGTTCTTAGGACGATTGACCACCTTTCCGAATTCTGTGAGGCGCACTTTCCCGGGGGTTATTAAGGTTTTCATGAATTGAGCCAGCGCCGGATACACGCAGGTAAACCGCACCCGGAAGGGGACTATGTCGTAGAGATCAGCTTTCAACCTTATCCTTCTGCGGGTTGTTGTGAGGTCCGGTCCTAACCTCAAGGCGGTGCTTGTTGTCCCCTCTTCCATAAGCGCGTTCTCTCGCCGGGCCATAAAGTCAATGGAGTGAACATTGCTGGCGACCAGGAGCTGCGCGATATCGGTGGCCGCGGAAAGCTCTCTCTGCAATTGCAGAATAACCTCTTCATCCGGATGGGGTGGCGAGACTTTATACTCGTCAAAGCCGAGATATTCGGCCTTGGTGTCGATCCTGATTTTTTTATCTCTGGCGGCAGCCTCCAGAACGACCATATTCTTCGTCTCCTGTAGCTGGCCGAAAAACTTGGCGGGCGTCCACTTCTCCTCGGGGACGTAGTTCCAGCTAAGGATTTCGCCCACGATGGTCTTGAAGTTCGCTTGAATCACTTCCTTTTGACTCTCCAGGAATTCCCTGTGGCCTTCGGTGGGTGTGTTGATTCGGATGCCGCCCAGGTCGTTCTCTGCTCTCTGAACTTCGGCCTTGAGGCTCTTCGCCTTATCCGCTTCCCTCTTGTAGAAGTAGCCGGAGGCAAGGATGGCCAAACCCACAACACCTACCGACACGTAGAAACCAGATATGCCCTTCAAGCCTTTCATAGCATTTGGCTCTTTTTTGCGTATTCAAGCTCCTCTGCGAGGCGGGCCAGGATTTTGAAGTTAGCTACTCGCTCTCCGGGCAACGGCGCGTCCACCTTGCTGATATAGACGCTATCAAAGTATCCCACCGTTCGGGTGCACTTCAGTTTCTTGTCGCCGTCGGTTCTGACCAGCATGACGGGACAGATGATCTCGTCTCCTTTAATCCCGCTTTCGTCAAGCCAGTTGGGCTTCTTGCGCGGTTTATACCGCAGCAGCTCTTTCCATTCCTCCGGGGAGGCAGGTGCTTCTTCACTCCCGGTGAATTCTCCTTCCGCGGTGCCTTCGGCAGAAGCCCCCTCAGCGCCAGCTTCAGCAGGGTTCTCTTCCGCTTTTTCTTCAGCTCTGCTTTCGGCGGGTTCTGCGGGCTTGATCGGCATCAGGCCCTCGAGGACTACTTCATTGGTTTTCTCATCCCAGCGGTATCTGTACGCTTTGGCGGGGCCGGTGTCCGGGGAGACCGGGTAGAGGGCGCCGGTCTCTGCGTCTTCGCGGTAACGGTGTCCCTTTGCGCACTCGAACCGTTTGCCCATGCGGTCCAGGGCGTTCATGAATAGCTCCACCCTGTGCGTGGCTCTGCTGCCAGACCTCTCTCCGCTGACCTCGACAGGGATTTTGACGTAGCCTGTAATGATGACCCACGGGCGGGTGTCTGTTCCTGTCCTTTCCCTGCCCGTACTGGAGCGGGGTCCGTACGAGCGGGTTCTGTATAACGACGGAAGCCGAAACGTTCCTTCCCACATGCTGCGGATTGTATCATCGTACTCCGCCGCGACCATTTCGTTGGTTGTTATCCGGATGCCGGTCAGCCAGATATAGTTTCTTTGTCCTTTGCCCGCAGCCTCCGCCTTGGTTTTCTTCAGCTCCTCGATGAGCTCAATCCAATGAAACCTCGCTGCCTGAATCTGAGCGATGGCATCAACCTTCTCTCCAACTTTTTGGATGTCAATGTTGATGTTATTGATTTGTTGGTTCTTGACGACCTCTCTATCATAAATGGATTCCAGTTCCTCGTTTTTCTCCTTGAGTGTGGACCCGCTGGGGAGAACGCCGGGGATGGTCTTCACCAGGCTGTTAAAGGCCTCGGTATTGTCGCCGTGCGCTATCTTCTTGCCCAAACTTATGACAAGGAAGGATGCCACAACCAGCCAACCTGCCGCCACGAGCAGATTCTTCTTCCGGGACAACTCCTTCTGGCGGGCGATAGACCTCGGGAGGAGATTTACGCGAATTCTGCCCATTTCGGCGCCCCGCAGCCCCAGGCCCACGACTCCCGCGAGGAGGTGGTCGTATTGATTGAGTTGTGCCCGGTCTATACCTCCGGCCACGGCAATTTTTCCGAGAGGCGACAACCAGCCCACGTCCACCTTAAACCTATCGGCCAGGAACCGGTCAAAGTGCTTCAGCCGACAGCTTCCTCCTGAAAGCAGGATTCTCCGGACGGCCGAATGCCCTGCTTGACTGCGATAGAAACCGATGGAACGGGAGAGCTCCGCGAACATCCGGTCTATAAAGGACTGCACCACCCGCGACGCCTTGCGTTGTTCTTCTGTGGCGTCCTCAGGTTCCCCGGCGGAGGTACCTGGCGCCCAGGCCGTCCGCTTGAGTTTCTCAGCGTCTTCCTCATCAAGGTTGAGCTCTTTGGCAATGGCTGAAGTGATGTTGTCCCCACCGATCGGGATGGTTCTTGCCCACAGGTCATCCCCTTCACTGACAATGAAATTTGCTGCTTTGGCCCCGAAGTCTATAACCGCGGTACACTCCGCGAATTCCTGCTCCACGTGGCGGAGGCAGTTGTACACGCAAAGCGGCGCCACATCCATAACAGCCACTTGAAGGCCCGCTTTGCTGCATTCCTGAACGAAGGAATTGATAACATCGTTCTTCGCTGCCACAAGAACGATGTCAATTTCTCCAGTGGGGGTCTTACCGATGATATTGTAGTCCCATCCCACGTCCTCAATGGGGAACGGAACCTGTTGCTGCGCTTCGTATCGGATGATCTGGCTGACTTTCCCCTCCTCTACGGCGGGCAGTTTTACGAAACGCGTGAAAACCGATTGCCCGGAAATTGAAACGAAAATTCTGTCGGCCTTGACTTTCTTGAGAGACAGAATGGACTTCATTTGGCGAGCAAGAAGGCGGTTCTTTTCCTCCAGGGATGCCTCGGCGGGGCTGGCCACCGGCGAAACATCGAAGCCCGTCAATTGGATGCGATTGCGTTCCGCGGAAAAGACCGCCATCTTCAGCAAGGAAGAACCCGCATCGAACGTGACAATAGGCTTAGCCATGATCTTTCCCCCTAAAAACCGCGACTTACCGGCTTGACCTGTTCAAACACCCTGATCCCTTCTCTTGAAAATGGAGTGTAGTACCAGGTCACCATCGCATCCGGGATGCCTGTGTAATCCTGCCACCACTTACGAGTCGTACGCGGCACCGAATAATCAGTTACCACAGTGTTCTGATAGTAGCACTCCACGGCCACGCGCCTGGCTCTGCCGCCGTATCTTTCCAGAGTATTGGGAGGAACGTAGAGACAGACCGCGTGCCCCCTTCCTTCCCGGACCTGCGTGCAGGTAACGGACCCGGTCAACAACCTGTCTTCGCCTCGATCGCGCAAAAGGACGTAGCAGTCAAACCGTACCTCATCCATCCAATCCGGTTGACTGGTGAACTGCATCAGGATCCTCATCCAGTACCCGCGCCGGTAGGTTGATGAACCCATGTTGGAAAGACGCACGTCTGCTTGATTCGGCACGTAGGAAACTGACACTCCGGTGATCTGGACCTCCTGTGCGGCGCGCCGAACGGCAGTCCCTGGTACGACGCGGGTCGGATAAGTGACACTCCGTTGAGCAAAGGATTGCGATAGGAAGAGTGAGGCAGCCAAGCATAAGGCCAGACCTGCGACTTGTAAATGCGGAGTGACCGGAGCGCCCTGGAGATGGGGAACTGTGTTGTTTCTCTTTTTCATTAGGATCACCAGCGATAAACCATCCTGGCGGGAAAACCAGGCGAACGTTAAAGGTACGTCTACTATTGCGGTGAGAAGCTTATCAGACTGGCATCCCTGAAACTACTTTTTCGCGGCGGCTGCAGCCTCCCACACATTTTACCTTCGTGGACAAAGGTTCCCTTCGCTGATACCCACGATGATCAGAATCCGGGACAAGAGATTCTCGCGCCACGACTGAATGCCGTCCGGAGCATCTCTTGTTTGGACGAACAACTCTACAAATAAGTCCGTGGAAGGCGGCTTCGGGCCCGGTTCTCAATGGCAACCGAGCATCTACAGTACCCAGACCTTTCCCATGATTCAGCAATTGACGGTAACAGCACCGTGGTACCGTGTCAACTCCTTTTTTATCGGATGAGTGACCGCTTCCGCTTCTTACGAACGCCGGCCTAAGCCACCCGCATCAGTCTTGAGTGATCCACCGGAAATACAGCGTCCTGGCTGTCTCGGCTCTCGCCTGCTCGAGCCTGCTCGGCTTCTTATCATCAGGATCGGGTCCGTTCAGGCTGCCCGGAGTATATCCTCGATCCACCACCGCCTCGAGTTTGCGAGTGGCAGCAACGTTGCCTCTCCTGTCAAAGACCTGCGCCACAACCGTGATCTTGAAAACGCTCGACTTGGTAGTGATCAGGTTCGAGTTGTATCTCATGAACGCTTCCTTGGCGGCTTCTGGCGAGTCCTTCAGGGCTCGGATGCGGTCCATGAACTCCGTGATGTCGTGCGCCACATCTGCCAGGTTTCGATACGGCTTCTCTTTCCTGCGATCAATGATGTGCTGGATTAGAGCGGTGCGAAGCCCCGGACTCACTCGCAGTCCATAGTAATTCCTCAGATCCTGGATAATGAAAGGGTACCAGTTCAGTCCCATGAGCACTTGCGGTGAAGCGGTATTGATGTTGATGCGCCCGGGGATGGCGTGCCGCGCTACTGGCCGATCATCCATTTTGCACCTGTACTGATGAGGGAGGGTCAGAACGTCCAGAAGCCGAATGTCGTCGTCGCTCTCGCTGTCGGGGTAGCCGAGCTGGCGTTCTCCCGTGAAATTCAGCGACCGCCATGCTTCCGCTCGGTGAACCATGCCCAACTCACCGATCGTGTGGAGGGCTCCCGCGTGGTCGAGGATTCTTAGATCTCCCAGATTTGAAGTGTACGCGGGATCTTTCGCGCGGGACCGGACCCCCGGTATATAGAACGAGCTGTACGCGTTGGCCGGACTGGGGAGGTTCAAATTGATGGTGCCCGGTGTACCGGCTAAAGCCTCCCACTCGGGTATGCGAGGGTCGTTCTTTTGCGCCGTGATGTTGTCGAAGGTCGCGGGCACGCTATACTTCGACTCTTCAACCAGCCGCATCCCCTTAGTTGTTTCCATCTCCAGAACCATCTCCTCACTCGCTCCAAGCTTCAGCGGAGCGTAAGCCTGGCAGCCGGGGGGATAGTTCCGGAGCTTTTGATCCGGGGAACGGGTCCCCTCTCCGATATTGACCACGTCGCCGAGCTGATCACCAATGATGAAGAAGCTGCGAGGCCGGATGATGGTGTCTCCGACAACTTCCATGTTCCGGATGCGCTTCGGTGAACCGGAATCAATATTCACACGGTAGTTCGCCAGATCAAGCGGCACGTCATAAGGATTCAAGATCTCAATGTACTCTCCGTGATCCTCCACGATGACTTCCTCGCTCAATCCCAGTTCTGTCCCCATGAGGACACGCGGGGTCGGCTCGACTTCGTTGAGATACGGGGTGGACTCAATCCCTACGAGGTCTCCATATTCTGTGGGGAACCAATCACGGTCAACGAAATCGTAGATGTTGACGGCGATTTGCCTGAGGATGTCGTCGTCGCTGGTTGAGGTAAAGGCGATCCTCTCTCTTTGCATCCATCGGAGAGATTCATACACCTCGTTAGCGCCGCTTGCGGGATTGTTGTACCCCATCTCAAGCCAGCGGCCGATGTTCTCTCGCATCATCCACTCGATGGCGCCGCCTCTCCCGCGTCTGCCGCCGCCAATCCCCACGTCAATATTGCTATACCGATTGAGGTCCTGGGAATATACAGTCATATAGGGGAGGAGAGCGCGACAGAGCCTGTCCCTCGGATAGGGCGGTTTTAGGCCTGGGGTTTCTCTAAAGCTGTTCGCCATTTTGAGCTGTGAGACTGTCAGGTAGGGCGTGTCATCTCCGAGGATGCCGGTTGTGCCCTTCGGACCGGGGTCCGGTATAAGCTCCCCCGGGGACTTTATTTCCATTGGCTTATAGGCGTCGAACTCGCCCGGCTCATCTCTTTCCTCGTCCGGCTCATCTACGAGGCCGTCGCCGTCATCGTCTATGCCATTGCCAGCCTGAGCAAGGAGGTCGAGGAGCTTGGTGCGGCGAATCCTGCCGGACCCCGAGCTGGAGGGTGTCCGATTGTCGTCGAAGTCTTCCCGTCCGGGCACGATCTTGCGGCCAGATGTTCTCGCGCCGTAGCGGTGGGCGACGATGTCGAGGGCTGTTCTGCTGTCCACGTTGTCGGGGTAATCGTTAATATCAATGTCGTCGAACACATCAGCGAACAGGGCTCGCAGCCCGTAGTTCCTATCGCCGAGAATCGCTCCCAGGTCAACCTCCGCGGTTGAGAAGCCCATGTTCTGGCGGTGAGACCATTTCTTGTTCTTGGCGGCGACCTCCGGATCAGGATTGCCGGCGGTATTGATGTTGACCTTGGCGTTCTCGTCCTCGATGGTAACGGCGTACCTTCCGACAGGCCGAGGGCTCTCCTGGCCTGTGACGGGGTCGCGTGCCATGACCTTGATCCAGCGGGAATCGAGCACTGGCTTATCCCTCCAGGGGTTATTCACGCCGGCCAGCTCGTCATAATCGGAAAGGTCAACGGCTTCCGAATCCTTGGCGGACCTCTTGCAGGCGAACCCATCGTCGTCATCGTAGTAGATCGCCCAACGCTCGAACAGATGATCGCAGGAGGAACGGCGGTCGGAGGGCAGGCGGCTATCAAAGGGGTTTTCCTTGGAGTCCTGCCTGAGGACGGCGATGGCGGACTCCAGGCCGCCCAGGGCTATTTCCTCCGCTTTGGCGGTGTAGTAGAAGTTTGTCGCTGCCTGGTTCTCCGTCAACTGGCTCGATGAGAACGATAGAGCCAGTAGTGTCAGGAGGAGGAGAATCCCCAGCGTCAAAAGCAGGGCAATTCCCCGGCAGTTGTTGCTTCGGTTAGCCTTATGTCTCGCCGTGTGTTTTTCCATGAACCTATTTCGAAAGAGACGTTAGGTTTCGCCTGGCGTTGTCGAGGTAGACGATTTTGGACAATTTGATTGGTTTGATGACATCGTTTTGATCACCGACAATAATCTTTATCCTGACGGCGACAGGGAGCCTATTCTCGTCGTCGCGTCTATTGAAGGAGGTGGTCCCCTTCTGATCGGAGGGGCCAGCAATGTTGGCTGGGCGCGAATCCCAGGCGTTGTACCGGCGAAAGTGGCCGTCCTTGTCGTAGTCGTAATACTTGACGTCGAGTGCCCTGACGGATAATGCGACCTCGTGGTTGTACTGGCTGGAGGCGCTCTGCGGTTCAGTGAAGTCGAACCATCTAAGCGGCTTTTGGGGCGTAACCCCCCCCTCGTACACGGAGTAGCGCATGAGTACGTCGTCCTTTGAACCCCGCGGCACGTCGTCACCCGGCAGGGGAGCTTTTGTATCCCCCTGCATGTCCTGTACCCAGTAGCCGATCATGCACAAGTCCTGCTGGAAGAACTCGCTCCTTGGAGTTACGAAGTATATCTGGTCGCTATAGTGCTGTTCTATGGCGGTGCCTCCACGGCTGTCGCGCCACCTCTGAAGGGTCACGGAGTTGGAGGGGGCACGTGGGTCACCCGGATTCTCCCCGTTGAGGCCGCGGAGGTCCGCTCTGCTGGGTTCTTTGGCGACTTGCGGACCGCAAGGCGCGGGTATGACGAGCGCTCCTCGGATCTCCCTGGCCATCATCTCAAGAATCTGGCGCGCTTTGATATATGCTTCCGTACGAGCGCTGGAGAGCCGCCAGGTTTCCGTGCCCTGACGGAAGATGGTGAACAGGGAGACGATGATCATGGAGAGGATGGCCATGACGGCCAGGATTTCCGTCAGAGTGAACCCGCGGTGATGCCGGCAGCCTCTCATTTTCAGACCCGCTTTCCGGGAAAAGGATGTTCTTTGCCGATTCGGCTTCATGTGGTCCTGCATTACCTCGTCTCTGGGAATTTTATAAATGTCACGAATGTGGCCCTGTTGCGGAACGCTATGTCCTCCTCATTGGCAGGCCATGAGACGATGACCGTGACTTTCCGCAATCCCACGTCGAGCAAGTCCTTGAACGGCTCCCCAGTATCATCCTCCCAACTCCGACCCGTAGGGTACTCGAATGTTACCTGGTACTGATATAAAGTGCTTTCGCCCACCTTGGGGATGTGGGAATATTGATCGTCTACAATGGGGATGATGTTATCGGAGACTTTTCCGTCGAAGTCCCTGAAATCCGCCTGCCCCGAGGTCTCGAACACATATTTGGCATCGTTCAGAGTCATATCTCCCTTCTTGGCAGCCGATCGGATTTGTTCTATGACCGATTGGCCGAGGGCCGTTGCCTGGGTCAAATCCCCCGCGCGCTTGCTGGCGTCAATGCCCACCGGGAAAAGCGAGAGAATTCCAACCAACCCCAGCCCGATGATGGCCAGGGCAGCGATGATCTCGATCAGTGTGAATGCCTCTCGTGATCTGGCTCGGCGGCGTCCTTTCATGTTCTGTTGTCCTGAATTCAAGTGCTGTTCCCGTTCTGTTTGCGTTTAGTGCGTACTGGTAGTGTCACCTATGTCCGACTTAACTCTTCCAGTGACCCCATCTACCTTTATGGTCATCAGCTTCACATTTCCCTTTCCTTCCTGGGTTATCAAAAAGCTCGTGGGAAATGGAGAGCCAGCGCCGCCTGTAGCATAAAAGACGATCTCATCCGGGGGAGGCTCCTCATCTGTGTCGAATACGACAAATCTGGGCAGAAGTTTCCATTTGCCGATGGTGATTTTCTCGGACTCCATGGGATTACTGGGGGTTTTGGCGTCGCGGTCCACGAAATAAATGCGGTACGAGTTTTCCCTGACGCCGGCTGAACGCTGCGCGGCGGTTAGGGGAGGGTCGTCAGTAATAAACTCGACCCGGTAAAGGTAGCGGTTGGCGATGGCAAGCTGGCGAGCCATGGAGAGGGTGTCTGTGAGGCCTGTTGCCGCGTTTCGCAAGGCGGTCCCCTTGAGAATCGCGTTGAATGCCGGGACACCGACGGCAGCTAATAGGCCGGCGATCAGCATCACCGCTAACAGCTCCATTAAGGTCACGCCGCTCGCTCTGCTCTTTTTTGCGTGAATTGCTCTCATGATCTGTCAATCCCAGTTGTTTATGTCGTCCGCTTTGCCGCCGTGTCTGCTTTTCCCGCTGGACTTTCCTTCGTCATCCAGCTCGTTCGGTCCCCAAGAATGGGTCTCGAAAGAATCGGGCCTGTGTAGCATCATCTTGTCGTAATTGCCCTGCTTTATCCGCATCATCAAGGCATGGCCCCACGCATCTACAAGCGCGCCTTTGTCACTGAGTTCCTTGGTCTTCGGTTCGAGGTACGGTCCGCTCCACCTGGGGTCTTCCCTGATCTGCGTGTCAACGCGCCCGTCAGCCCTTTTTCCGGTCAGAATGCGGACCACTTCGGCTCTCTCCGATTCGTCCAGAATGCCTGTTGGCATCTGCTGGCCGTTTTCGAGTTTTGCGTCGAAGCTGCCGTTGTCCCGCTCGTAGTTCGTGAGGGCGATGCTGAGATTGCTTATTGTGCTTTGGGTTTTGGTGATTTTGGCCCTTTCGACGGAGCTGCTCACCGCAGCAAAGATGAACCCTGCAAGGATGCCGATGATGGCGATCACAGCCAGGAGCTCAATCAGTGTGAAGCCCTTTTTTCTCGAAACCATTTTCCGGCCCTCCATTTAGCCCATCCACGAGCGGGAACGAGATTCTCCTAAGGAGCCGATTGCTCCGTCACCGTGTAGAATTTCTGCGAATCCTCCGGACTTACAGTATTATCCTCGAACGTACCCGTTGTGGACCCCTCTAAAGTTATTGTACCACAGATAGCCCAGCTTTCAAAGGGTTCCGTCAAAGTCGGGCTGCACCGAACCTCGTAAGTTTTGCCGTCAACTCCCTTTTCGAGGGTGACACGGAAGACGGTTTCGTCAACCTTCTCGATGGAAAGCTCGGGTACCGAACCAGCCGGACCGAAGACCAGGCCGAGAGGTCCTTCGACTTCACCCGCCGTCTCACCGAAGACGCCCTGGAAGGCGCCGGGGTTTGGAGTGAGCGGGCCGTTGAACACCCTCACCGAACCGTCCTGCGCGTCGGTCACATACAAATTGCCGTCCGGGCCGAAGGTCAGATAGCGGGGTTCGATAAGGTCGGTGTCGGGCCCAGCCTCTACGAAAAGGCCTTTCTCTGCGCCGGTTGTTCCGTCATATCGAAACACGCCAACGTGAACGAAATACTCGGAATCGTCGTCCACGACATAGAGGTCGCCATCCGGGCCGAAGGCGAGTCCCCAGGGGGTGACCAGATCGCCGGTGTCGCCGAACAACTCCCAGCCCGTGGCGGTGGACCGGAGGACACCCGGGGTTTCATCCAGACACAGAAAGGCCTGGGTAGCGAACAGGTCGCCGCTGTCGTTGCACGCGAGGTCCTCAAGGGTGATTGCGAGTGGGTTTTGATCGTCGTCTGGGTGGTGTTGCACATAGACGCCATTCTCGTCGAACTCTAAGACCTCCGAGGGGGCGGCGCACAAAAAGAGCTCGGCGACGAAAAGATGACCGTTGGGTTTGACGGCAATTCCCCTCGGTGCTCCCAGGCGGTCTGTCTCCCCGAACGGCCCCTCGTCAAATTGGCCCGTGGCAGGATCGAAGCGGAGAACGAGCCGGTCCTCTTCCTCCGATATCAAAAGCGCCCCATCCTGCGCGACGTCCACGTCCGCGGGTAGCTCGGGGCCAGGAAAAAAAACGTCCAGTTTCGCCCCGGTGGCCGCGTCGAACTTCACGAGCTTACCTCCAGCGCAGACGTAAAGAGCGAGGTTGTCCTGGAGCGTGCGGGGAACGTCGGCGGCCGCGTTCGTCTCGCTGAGGGCGAAAAGTCCCACAAGCAAGCAGACAAACAAGATTCCAGTCAGTCGCATGATCTCTCCCATCATTTGCCTCGGCTGGCACCGTGGAGGGGAAATCTTACTGAGGAATGTATTCACTATATATCAGTCTTGCCTTTCCCAGTTCGTGATATTGTCTTTGTTTGCCATATCTTCCTCATCAACGGGGACGCGGCCTCGCATCTTGGATTGATCGCTGGAGTCACTTTTGCCGTCGAAATCGAGGTCGCCGACAGGGTAAGGCAGCTCCACTCGTTTCTTTCGGCGATAGTAGCCCAATTTGTCAGGTCCGAAGGAATAAAGGCTGAAGCTTTCAGGATTCTTTCCCTGATGCGGCTCAACGTTCGGCTCGCGGCCCACCCGGTCGGCGGCAACGTACAGAAAGGGCACCCCCCAACCGTCCACGATCTCCGGTAGTTTGTCACCGTCGGTGTCTTTCAATTCGTTCTTTTTGAATTTGACATACGCCTCTTTCCTGGGGAGTGAGGCGAGGAGCAGCCTGTTGGCCCGCCGTGAGGCAGAATTGCAGTTCATGATGTCGTACATGTCCTGAAGGAAGAAGAACAGGATTTCGGAAGGTTTGTCATAGTCGCTGAGGGAAGGCTTCGATCGTCTGGGGCCGAGGGCACCGTCGAACCGTCTTGGCCATTTGAGTTTGCTCAACGTGTCGCGGAGGCTATCTCCGTTCTGTGTCTTAACGGAATCGGGAATGTACGCCCCGAAGTCCTTCTGGTAAAGCCCAATGGCGAGCTCAAGCTTGTGAAACGTGCCCCTGGCTTTCCCAATGCGGGCTCGCTTCATGGCGTACCGGCCCACACCGATGGCCACCGTGGCCAGGATGGCGATGATAGCCAGAACGGCAATGACCTCTACGAGGGTGTAACCGGGAGATTTCCTCGACCAGTGCCTGGGTACCGCTTTCTCTCGGCGTGTGCTGATTTCAGACGCCCTGTTCACGTCCATGAACTTCTCCTTTTGTCGCGGAACTCAACCGCAAAAGGGAATAAAATCCCTTGGACCCAAGCCACCCGTGGAGCATTTGTTGAGCCGGATGCGTCAGGCCGGCTCCGAGTTCAACAACCATCGTCCGCCCGCGGGAAATGTCGCGGGCCCCGTTCTTAGTTAGCCCGCTTCGCCTTCAGTGCCGACGACGGTGATCAGCTTAATCAAGGGCAAGAACAGGGAGATGACGATGAATCCGACCATAACTGCAAGGAATACGATAAGGACCGGCTCAATGATGGAAGTGATTCCCGCTACCGCGTTGTCCACATCCTCGTCGTAATTGTCGGCGATCTTCATCAACATGTCGGGGAGTTTTCCGGTTTCCTCTCCTACCTCGATCATGCTGATGACCATGGGGGTAAACACTTTGGTCTCCTTGAGAGGAGCGGTAATGGACTCTCCTTCACGGATGCTGTCGTGGACATTCCCCACGGCTTTGGAGATGACTTCGTTTCCGGAGGTCTCCCGAACAATATTGAGCGCCTGCAAAATGGGAACACCGCTGGTAATCAGTGTTCCGAGTGTACGCGAGAACCTGGCGATAGCGATTTTTCTCATGAGGGTGCCGAACAACGGGAAATTCAGCTTTGCCGTGTCAATGCCAAATCTCCCCTTGTCTGTCTTGGCTATGAGCCTGAAGAGGATGAAGACAAAAAACGGCATCAGGATCAGCAGGCCCACCCACGGAAAATGCGTATAATACAGGTTGGTCTTGATGAAGTGGCTAACGGCGATCAGTATGGCGGTGGGCGTCGGCAACGTCGTATTAAAACCGTCAAAAATCTCCTTGAACTTCGGAATGACGTAGGTCATCAGGAAGCCCAATACCCCAGCGGCTACCGTAACCACCGCCATGGGGTAGATCATGGCTGCCTTGACCTTCGACTTCAGTTTCTCGCTCTTCTCCAGAAACTCAGCCATTCTGTTGAGAACAACTTCAAGAACACCCCCTGCCTCACCGGCTTTAATCATGTTGACGAAGAGTTTGTTGAAGATTTTGGGGTGGTTGGAAAGAGATTCCGAAAAGGTGCTGCCTCCCTCCACAGAGTCGCTCATGGATAAGAGAGCTTGTTTCAGCGGCCCCGGTTTTTGCTGGGTTTCCAGCACTCGCATAGCCTTCAGCAATGGTAATCCGGCGTCAATCAGTGTCGCCAATTGCCGGGTGAACAGTGCCAGAATCTTGCTCCCTACCGTCTTTTTCGAGAGGAACTTGATCTGGAGTGAAAGACCGCCCTCTCTCTCTGCCTCGGCAAACGCCGCTTTCTTCTGTTTCTGAGCGCTAACATTCGTGGGGAAATACCCCATCTCGCGGATCTGATTGATCGCGGCAATGGTATTCTCGGCGTTGACGCTCCCGCTGACTTCAACGCCTTTTTCGTTCATGGCGACGTAGGCGAACTTAGGCATTGTTCCCTCCTGATCAGAACAACCGGGTCAACTCCCTACGGCTTTTCTCACGGGGCACAATCACCAGCAGAGCTGGTTCAACTCGCCATAGCCCCTTCACATTTATCTTGTGTTTCTCTTCAGGGCAAGCACATTGCCATCAATTGTGGAACAGTAGCACGCGCCGTGCCAACAAGCAACAGAATTCTGTTGCTCGCAACCTCCGCTGAACGGGGTCCTCAAAAGCGTCGCACCCGTGCCGTTTCGTGCAGCACGCGCATAAGAATACTGTTCACCACCACCTCTGTAAGATTACCAAAAGGACGGTTAGAACAGCAAAGAAGATTATTCGCTCGACCAGCGCAGGCCTGCCACTAACCGAGCTTCAGCTAAAAGACAGATAGTTAATATGAATAACACCGACCACCAATTTGATGGTCGAGCTCACCTTTCCCAGTTTCTACGTTGGTAACATAGCATCGAATCACCCCCGTGTCAATATGAAAATTCTCGACGTTCCAAAAATCAAAAAACTTCCCTCCACCCGAGACCGAGGCATTACTCGTGATCGCACAATCGCCTTGACTAATCTTCTACAGTGCGATTTTGTAACTCCTTGAGCAAAGGGCGATTGTGTCTTTCGATTTTGCTGTTGGCACTACTTTTCGCTTTCTGTGCGGTTTTGCGATTGTCAGGGAAGTTTCGCCTCGCACAGCCGGACGGTTGATCCGAGGGCTACACCGACGGCCTGAATAGCTTTGCCGGCGTCGCCCCGGGTGCGGCTTCGGATCACAAACGTTTTCCCGGAGTTTCGCACGGTGATCTCCTCCAGGTCGTCGAGGTCGTTCTTCACACGTTCCCAGTGGAGAGTCCAGCCGCGAGCTTCCATCTTGGCCTGCAGCTCCTTCAAGAGCATGAGTGCCAGGAAGCTGCTCTTGAGGCTGGCAGGAAGAGGCTTCCACCGGTTCTGATGACGGCATTGACCACGATCGTCGCTTTGATCCCCATGACCTTTACCAAAGGACAGGGCTCCGAGGGCTGGAACCCGCTGGGAGCGACGGTGATGGGGGGCTTGCTCGTTTCGACCCTGGTGGCACTGGTTCTTGTTCCAACGCTCTACACGATCTTTGAAGCCAAGTCGACTCCTAAGCTCAGGCGAAAGGCAGCCTCGACGTGAAGATGATACTGATCGCTTACAACCAGGGTCTCGACGATCAGGTGCTGAACGCGCTCAAGGACTGTGGGCTGGAGAACTACACCAAGTGGACCGGCGTCCTCGGAAAAGGCTCCTCCAGCGGACCGCACCTCGCCACCCACGTCTGGCCGAAGGCAAATAGCGTCCTCGCCGTCGCCGCCGATGACAGTTGCGTCGAGCGGCTTCTTGAGTGTATGCGCGCACTGAGAAAGGAACTCGCCCACGAGGGCGTCAAGGCCTTTGTCCCCCCCCCCGAACAGCTGACCGAGTAGGCGCCAGCCGCCAAAGAGAATTTCTTCCCCCGATGGCGGCTTTTTCTGCTCCCATTCTTGTTGCGTGTGGTATATTGATACCGGACGTCCTTCGGTCGTTCTGCTGTCTCGGGACGGAAGGCCTCTTTCGGAGGAAGGAGCCATGGGCAAGATTCGATCACTTCTCGCGATTGCGACGATCCTGTCCGTTTCGCCGTCGGCGGGCGCCGCAGTCTGGTACGTGGACGCGTCGGTTGTGACATCGGGCGACGGTTCTTCCTGGGCAGAAGCCTTCAACACGATCCAGGGAGGCATTCATGCGTCCTCGCACGGCGATACCATCATTGTCGCGGAAGGCACCTACCTGGAAAACATCCATTTCAACGGCAAAAACATCGTCCTTCGCAGCACCGATCCTCTCGACGCAAGCGTTGTCTCCAATACGATCATTGACGGAAATCAAGCCGGCTCCGTCGTCACCTTCTCCGGTGACGAAGATGAAACCTGCGTTCTCTCGGGCTTCACCATCCGCAATGGCAAGGCCAGATGGGGAGGCGGCATTCTCGGCAGAGGAGCGGGGCAGGAGACGCTCGCCACCATCGAGAACAACATCATCGAGTTCAACACCGCTGACGAATGTGGCGGGGGAGTCGCCCGTTGCAACGGCACGATCGCCAACAACATTATCCAAGAGAATTGCGCCCAACAGTACTACGGTGGGGGACTCTTTGGCTGCAGAGGGACAATGCAGCACAACACAATCGTCGGCAACTCGGCTCGCTACGGTGGTGCCGGGCTGGCGGAATGTAGTGGAACCATGTTCGGCAACACCATAAGCTACAACTTTCCCACAGTGCATGAGGCTCTCCAAGGTGGGGGACTATTCCGTTGCCACGGATCCATCAAGGGCAACGTCGTCGAGTACAACTCAGCCGCAGAGGGAGGCGGACTGTTCTATTGCGGCGGCACCATCGAAGAGAATGTCGTAAGAGGCAACTGGGCCATCCACGGCTCCGGCGGAGGGTTGCGCCACTGCGATGCGAAAATCGGCAACAACGTCATCACCGATAACTTCGCGGCAGAGTCCGGCGGCGCGCTCTCGAGCTGCGGTAGCAAAGGAACCATTACAATCGAGGAGAACCTGATCGCCGGGAACTCGGCGTATTCTGGTGGCGCACTATCCGACTGCGTCGGTATCATCAGCCGAAACAGAATCTTCCGCAACGAGGCATACAACGGTGGTGGGCTGGATGGGTGCGAGGGCGAGATAATTAGCAATCTCATCTGCGGCAACCGAGCCATTCGGTTCGGCGGTGGGCTGTATGTTTGCAACGGCACAATTCAAAACAATACGATCTGTGGAAACTCAGCTCACGAAGGCGGAGGAATGTACGGTGACCGTCTGATCCGGAACTGCATCTTCTGGGGCAACCGGGCAGCCAACGGACCACAACTCGCCGGTTCGACGAAGGATAGATTCCGTCACTCGTGCATCCAGGAGTGGCATAGCGCTCGCGAAGGCAACATTTCGGCTGACCCTCTCTTTGTCGATCCGGATGGTCCGGATGACGATCCGGAGACATTTGAGGACAACGACTATCGGCTGTCCCCCCAGTCACCCTGCATTGACGCCGGGGACATCTCGTCGGTCGGCAGACCGGGCCTTGACGCGGAAGGCAACCTGCGGATCGCTTTTGGGCGAGATTCCTTGACCGTCGACATGGGCGCCTATGAATACAGCTCTCGGCCCTTTGCCGTCACTCGGATCAGTTCTGTTGACGATGGCCGAATTGTCATCGAGTGGAACAGCCAGCCGGGGGACACGTATACGATCTGGCGTACTGACAGTCTATCCCCCGCGCAATGGATTCAGGCAACGCCTTCGCCCGTCCCTTCTGAAGGCGCAACGACTTCGTACACCCTGGGCGCAGCCCACAGCTCTGTCGGCTTTTACCGAGTCTGGATGAGTCGGTAGAACTGAAACAGACTCCCTCTCTCCGATTGACCCGCACACTCCTTTGTGGCATATCAATGTCACGGGTGCTCGGAGCACCCGGCAATTCAGGGAGGGATAGAATATGAAAGGTGTCATGAGTCCAGTTCGGTTGCTAACATCGGTATCCGTTTGCTGTATCTCCGTCTCCCTCGTTGCGTTCGCGGCTGTGCCCACGGAATCGGTTGCAGCCTCAAGCAAAGGTGACGAGAAAGGTTTCAAGACTCTCTTCAACGGGAAGGACCTGACCGGTTGGGGAGGCGACCTAAGGATATGGTCTGTGCGCGACAGGGCGATCACGGGCCAGACGACGAAAGAGAATCGCGTCTCAGAGAACAACTTTCTCATCTGGAAAGGCGGCAAAGTCACAGACTTCGAGCTGCGGCTGAAGTTCCGGCTGGTGGGTGGCAATTCGGGGATTTACTTCCGCAGCGAAAAACGGGCGCCCGGGCAGAAGGGTGAGCCCGTGGTTGGCCCTCAAGCGGACTTCTCCGCAGACCACCGGTGGACAGGCGTGATAATGGAATACACCAAGCGGGGCATCCTCGCCGAACGGGGCGAGAAGGTGGTCATTGACGAAAAGGGCAACAAAAAGGTGGTCGGTTCGGTCGCCGACAGCAAGGAGCTCCTGAAGGCCGTCAGGAACGAGGAGTGGAACGATTACACGGTCATCGCCAACGGCGGCCATGTCGTCTTGAAGATTAACGGCATCGTCATGTGCGAGCTTGAGGATAGCGATCCGAGGCGAGTGCCCACGGGCTTGCTTGCCCTTCAAGTGCACGTCGGCCCGCCCATGCTGGTCCAGCTCAAGGACATCCGCCTCCGGGAATTGTGAAGGAGGCTATTCCACGGGAATTCTTGGCTGGGGCTGAGCTCGTTATTGAATCACTACCAGAGTCCACAATCCCAGCTCCGGTATGTCTATGCTCGCAATGGCGAGATCGGTTTTGATCTGCGCCGTTTGTGGATCAGCGTCGTAACTCAAGAGTTGCGCCCGGCCGTGAAGACCGTCCAGCATTGGTCGTGGCAACATGACTCGCACATTCTCCGCTGGTCGCATCCGGTCAGCTTTGGCGTCATAATCACGGTTAAGAACGTGCAGAACGATTGGGCCCGTTTGGCCCTTCCGTCTCGCTCTGCAAAGAACCTTCGCGGGCACCTTGATTGAAGGCGCATCAATCGCCTCGAAGCCGTCGAACCACCGGGCATTTTTCCTGATAAACTGGTAGAGCGGAGCGTATGCTTGGATTGGTGCCTGATACCAGTGTGTGCCCAGCTCGCGATTGAAGCACCACTGGCGTTTTGGATGCGGCACCATGAACCACTGGCCGTGCGCGTAGGTAAGCGCGATCCAGAACCGCACGAGCTCCTCGGCATTTCTCGCCTTGATGTGAGACCAGTCCCAGCCGTAGGCCGTTGCGGCTATCGGTTTGCCGAGTCGCCGAGCCATCTCGAAGGCCCCAACGGCCCCCTCAAGTTTCGCCGTGCCCTGCCGGGCGTTGAAGTGAACCTCGCAGACGACATGCGTCAGGCATTTGACCACTACGGCGTGGCGTTTTCCAGGTATACACGCATTCGCACTCAGCAATATCGGGTGTCCCGCGGCCTTCTCGCCCACTTTGTGCAGCTCCCGAACAAACGCCGCCGCAGTCTCAAGATGATATTGCCGAAAGAGATCCATCAGCGGAATCTTGCCCTGCACTTTCATGTACTGCTCTCCGGTCTTTCCGTAGTTGCGGATGAGGTCGCGGTAGTCGAAATCGTCCAGCCTCGTTACGCCAGCTTCCGAAAGCTGCTCCGGAGTCGCATGCTTCTTCAGATATTCCCGGAAACCCGCAATGCAATAATCGCACAGCCCTCCCCCGAACGCTGTCGCCGCCTGTGCCACACCCAGATGATCGTCCACGTGCAGTCCGTCGGCGCCGCCGGACATTGCCCGCCGTACTCGTTCTCTCGAATGCTCGCGAAAAGCCGGATGGTTCGTGCAGCCGAAATAGGTCTTCATTCCTTTGTACGTGTGATCGAACTGCCACGACACCTCGATAGGCTTGCCCTCGATATCCCGCGCGACCGCCTCCCGCAACTCGGCATTCTCGTACAGCGTCTTCGCCCCTGCCGTGAGGCACCACATGGAACCTGTGCAGCGAATCCCCAGGTCGTGGTGCATTTTGACTCGCCCCTTCGTTTCCGCTCCTCCCCAGGCTACGAAGCTCGCGTTGTAGGCTTTGTAGGCGTCCGCGTCCGAAGCGTACATAAACACGACATCCGAGTGTTTGAACACCGGCTCGGACTGGGTCGCGTTCCCCTCATTGCCTCCCCCCGCCGCTACGGCGCGCATCTCCAACGCTGATAAGGTCGCTACCAGAACCAGACCAAACAATCGTTGCACAATTCCACTCCTTCCAACTCTGTTCGTTTTGATTGGCATGGGAATGTGTCCAAAAGGATCGTCCCCGCTTCACGCGCTTGCCGAACCATGCGCGATGAATCGGACTGCCGCGCACACACTCCATCTCAGCGGGCACAGGAGACTTTGCCTGCCGTTTTCTGTCACGGACAAGGGGCCTTTGTCAAGGGCGAAGAAGATGACAATGTGGCCATGATTCGCGGGCCTACCGGCACTATCGGGCTCTCAGGGCTTCTTGGTTGGGAGCGCACGGCTCCCTGGGAGTTGCCCAGTCGAGTGCTTTCTGTCAAATCTCAAAATTCAGCGCAGGCTCCGAAGTGTTTTATTTCACCGAATGGACCTCGGACCCCTTGTCAGTGGCCCGCCCAATCAGCAACCAGAAAAGTACTGTCATAACCAGCTAATGGGTGCGGCTGCATTTGAGTGGGACCGCTGGTCTGGGGGTTGCGCTTCAAAGTGTGTCGAGCAGCGGAAGAGGAATGAAGGCCTGTAGTAGCGTGGACGTGTTGCCCCTGAATGTTGGCGGGCGGGCGCCGGGGCCCCCTTTTGGAGTAGGCTCCGGCCTCCTCCCATCCCCGGCAAAAGGGCAGATACTCCTTCGCCGTGCGGCAGCAGGGCTTCAGCACTCCAAAGGGGGCCACAGGTACGTCGCCCATCACATCGCCCGCCGAGACCCGGGCACGGGAGTTGGAAAGGACAAGAGAGTTTCTCGGCTCGTCCGCTCATCGTGTTATCCTGTGGTGCGGGAGCAGCGCTCCCGCCTTGAAGCAGGGCTTCAGCACTCCAAAGGTTAGAGTTCGCCTCGTGGGACGGGCTTCGTGAGGCCGACGCGAGAGGCCAATTGTGCCCAAGGCAATCTCTCCGGATGGTAGAAGCGAAGTCCAGGCAAGAAAACCAGCAATCCCCGTGGCGGCAATCGGACACCTCTGAAACGCAGCCACACCCCCCGGACTTACTGCGAGTACTTGCCATCACCCGTCGAGAGTGGTATAATATTTACTGTGGTTTCGGGGTTGAGTGATGAAGCGGCCGATGCTCCAGAGCGCTCGTTCCGATCGGGCTACCCGATTTCAGCGATGCCCTTTGGTTAGGACAAGAGCGCTCGATTTGCCTTCGGCAGAGGCCGTTCCGCAAACGACTCAGCGAATTCCCGGGATGATTTCCATGGTCGAATAGTAACTGGAAGCCGAAAACAATTAGAAAGCGCAGGTTCGCATGACGATGTGGAAGACTGGTTTGAAGCTTGATATGATGAAGACCCCTCTCAACCGCTTGTTGCTTTTGTTGGTGAGCGTATCGCTCATGTCTTTCATTCTGATGGAGGGTTGCGATGCGCTGGTAGTTTCAGAAATCATGTACCACCCCGTCACTTCACCCGCCGATCCGCCGGACCCGGATACCGGTGAAGCGCTCGAGTACATAGAGTTGTACAACGAGCTCTCGGAGACAGAGGATCTGAGCGGATATGCGTTCGTGGACGGAGTGAGGTACGAGTTTGCACAAGGCACGCTGCTCGCTCCAAGATCGTTTCTACTGGTAGCTTCCAATCCTGACGTGCTTCGCGACCACTACAGTTCACTCGGCGTTGACTTAACCGGAGTGGACATCTATGGGCCGTGGGAAGGAGCGCTCGACAATGCGGGTGAGGCGGTTGAGCTGTGTGTTGAAGGGGGCGGGAGGTTGATTCGGTTTGGGTACAACGACGGCGGGCGCTGGCCTGCGGGGGCGGATGGAGCCGGGCACTCTCTGGAGCTGCTCAGTCCTTTCTATGACCCGGGCGAGCCGGAGAGCTGGGAGATCAGCGAGACGATCGGTGGAACGCCGGGGTCTGTCGGCCGGTTCACAATCCCCACGTATGATCCCGTGTCGAATCTCCCAAGCACCGAGTGGACTGAAGAAGGGTTCGACGATTCCACATGGTCACAAGGAGTTACTCCGTTCGGTTACGATCCAGGCGGGCCCTACCCAATTGCCACCCAACTGTCCGACATGCCATACAGCTATACCACAGTGTACATGCGCATCTCGTTTGACGTGAGCGATCCCGCAGGGCTGGTGGCGCTATCGCTGGAGATGTTCAACGATGATGGTTTCGTGGCTTACCTGAATGGTAAAGAAGTTGAGCGCAGTTCCACTGTGGGAATCGCCCCGGGGATTCCTCTCGTCTACAATGTGACATGCAGCAACAAGAGCCCGGAGCCTTCATCCTACGAATCCTATGACATAACCTCTTCCGCGAATCTGCTGATTTCTGGCCGGAACTGGCTTGCTATCCACGGCATCAATACGAGCCGCACGAGCAGTGATTTCATCGTCTCCGCGCGCCTGATCGGCACGTGGAGCAGTGGCTCGGAGGTCCTGGTTGACGAAGGTGACGAGTGGCTGTACTTCAAAGGCATTTCTGAGCCGGTGCCCGAGCAGGGCAACGGCGACGACACCCGCCATCATATCCCCGGATCTCACAACTACGAACCGGTGGTCATCAACGAGTTCCTGGCGGCAACTGAGATGCTCGACGCTGGCGATTGGATCGAGCTGTACAACCGGAGCGATGAGCCGGTTCAGATCGGTGGAATGTTCTTGAGTGACGATGCCGACGACTTGCTGCGGTTCCGGATACCTGAGACTGAGATTTTGGAGCCACGAGGTTATCGTGTATTCAATCGCTCGGAGCTCGGGTTCGGACTCAGTCATCTCGGAGAGAAGATATTCCTGACCGCGGCAGACCTTTCGCGTGTGATTGGCGCGGTCAATTATGGTGAGCACGCCACGCCCGAAGTCAGCTATGGGCGTTATCCGGATGGTGCGGACGACTGGTATTTCATGCCGGTTCCTTCTCCGGCGGGCCCGAATTTCGTCGCACTGGAAGACTCCATTATCATCAACGAGATCATGTACCACCCTGTAACCGAAGATGACAGGGACGAATACGTCGAGCTTTACAATCGGGGTGCGGGCACCGTTTCGCTTTCCGGTTGGCGGTTGAGCAAGGCGGTCCGGTTCACGTTTGCTAACGGGACAGAAATAGGGCCGGGCGAATACCTGGTTGTCGCCAAGGACCCTGATCACATACGTGCGACGTATGACGTAGACGGTGTGGTTGGCCCATACGATGGCGTCCTCGCGAATGACGGCGAGCGCATCCGGCTGCGAGACCTGAACGGCAATGTGGTTGATACGGTGCGGTATTACGATGGTGGCACCTGGCCGGATGCCGCCGATGGCGAAGGATCGAGCCTGGAACTCATTGATCCGAGAGACGACAATGACGTCGCTGCGGCGTGGGCGGCCAGTGACGAATCGGAGAAATCAAGCTGGACATCGTTTTCCCACACGTCTGTTCATACGAATTGGTGGAGGCAGCCGGAAAATGAGTTGCACGTGTTTCTCCAACATAGAGGCGAAACTCTCGTGGACGCCCTCAGTGTTTCGCAAGGCGGCACACAGTTCCTGACAAGCGGATCGTTTGAATCAGGCGCAACCGGCTGGAAGATCGAGGGAACACATGTCGAATCCTTCGTGACTACCAAAGACAGCTACGACGGCTCGCGTTCTCTCCACATCGTGGCGACGGGCCGCGGCGACACTTACTCCAACCGGATTGAGACCGACATATCTCCGTTGAGTTTGGGACAGACGTACAGCATCAGCGGCCAGGCACGCTGGCTGAGGGGCTCCAAATGGCTTCTGGTTCGCATACACGCGCAGGGGATGGCGCATGCGGTGGAGCTGGCGGTTCCGGAAAGACTGGGGAGCCCGGGTAAGCAAAATGGCGCCTTTGCCTCAAACCGCGGCCCGAGCATCACTGAGGTTCAACACAGCCCAATACTTCCCAAGCCATCCCAGAACGTCACGGTCACAGCCCGCGTCGCGGACGTGGACGGACTGAGCAGCGTGGAGCTGTTGTATGGGGTTGAAGATAGCGGGAACTTCGCTTCCACAGTCATGACCGAAACGGGCGAGCCCGGGAGCGGCATCTATACCGGCCAGATTCCAGCGCAGGCGAACGGAACTCTCATGGCCTTTTACATACGGGCGACGGACGGACTGGGCCTCAGCAACACCTACCCCGCTGATCCGAGCTATCGCCAATGTCTTTACCAGGTGGTCGCATCGCCCTCGCTCTCCAATTTCCCTGTTTACCGCATACTGATCCCGACGAAAACGCGACAGAGACTGGTCACGTTTCCCAGGGCTGTGAGCCAATACCTGCTGCCGTGCTCATTCATCTACGACGATACGGAAATCTATTACAATTGCTGGATTCGCTACCGCGGGAGTCCTTTTATTCGTCAACAGCGCGAGTGGGACTATAAGAACCCTGAGAGCGGAACGCCTGGAATACGACTGCGCTTCTCTGCCGATAGGCCACTTCATGGCCGCCGAGAGATGAACCTGGATGTTCAAGACCCTCGCGGGGGAATGTCATCTCTACAGAACGAGCGGGTTGCTTACTGGATATGCCGTAAAATCAATATCCCCTGGAGCCAGATTCGATATGTCCGCGTCCTCTGGAACGAGCACGACAAAAGCCTCTACGGCGACGTGCAGAAGGTTGATGTTGACTACCTGTCCTTCTGGTTTCCCGGTGATGATGAAGGCTATCTCTACAAGGTAGACGATTGGTTCGAGTTCGACGATAGTTGGGGCTTCAATAATCGCGACGCCGATCTCCGCTATTGGGGAGGAGGCAACCTGGATTGGTGGGGCGAGGAAAAAGAGTTGTACCGTTGGAACTACCGTCCCCGCAGTAGAGACGAGGAGGACAATCTCGACCCCATCATCACCCTCATATCGAAGATGGACTGGGCGATGAATCCTTCAACCGCTCGGTACAGGTCTGAGGTGGAATCCGTCCTGGATGTGGAGGAGACGCTCAAACAGATTGCGGTCCGCCATGTCGTCGGGGATTGGGATAGCTGGGGATACAATCGCGGCAAGAACAACCTTCTCTACCAGCGCCCTTCGGACGGGCGCTTCGTGTTGATACCGTGGGACATTGACTTCGTCCTGGGAAGCGGCCATGGCCCCACCACCTCTCTGACAAGCACGTCGCTGTACGGTTTCAACAAATTCTTCTCCGCATTCGGCGAGGAATACGAGCAGGTTCTCTGGGAAATCGCACAGGGGCCGCTGGCTCCCGGGGCCGCCGACGATTATATGGATCGAACACATCAGCTTCTGTCGCAGGAGGGTCTGGGCATAGGGAGCCCGGGTGGGATTAAGTCCTATCTTGCTTCTCGCCGGAACTACATTTTGCAGCAACATGATAAGCCGCTGGCCATCACAACAAACGGGGGAGAGTCGTTCACCACCAGCAACGCCGACCTCGTCCTCATCGGAACAGCCCCTTATAACGCAGAGACCATGACTCTCAACGGTGAGCCGATCGAGCCGGAGTGGACCAGCGCTACAAGTTGGGCTCTTCGCGGGATTCTTTCCCCCGGCGTTAACGATATAACCATCGAGTTCTTCGATGGCAACGGCGAGAGCCTCGGCACTGCACAAACCACCATAACCCTCAACCCCTTCATTATCCGTGATCTGATACACACTAGCGATGCTGTTTTTCTTACCTGGAACAGTACTCCGGGAGAAAGCTACAGTGTCCTCGCCGGCGACACCCCAATGCCGCTCACTGCCATCTCACCCAATCTTCAAGCCAGCTCCTCTCTGCTTTACTATATTGACTCGGATGCCGATCGCTTTCAGCGACGCTTTTATCGTGTCAAGCTCGGCGCGCCGCCTCTGCTCCCAGGTCTGGAGGCCCAGTACTTTAGTGGGACGAATTTCGACGATCTCGTCCTTGCCCGGATAGACGATGTTGTAGACTTCACTTGGGGAGACGCCTCGCCTGCTCCCGAGGTGCCGGCAGATGGCTTTTCGGTTCGATGGACCGGTTTCATCGTTGCAGAGAGTCCGGGCTTGTACACGTTCTGGACCGAATCCGACGAGGGCGTACGCCTGACAGTCGCAGGTGAGACGCTCGTTGAGAACTGGACGAACCACTATGCCACCTGGGACTCGGGAGACATCTCTCTGTCCAAGGGCCTCCATCCCCTTGTCCTCGAGTTCTATGAGAACACGGGCGACGCTGTCATCCGACTGGAGTATCGGGGTCCAGGCATCCCGCAGCAGCTTGTTCCGGCGGACGTCCTGGGACATGCCCCGTAATATGGTTCGGCGGCTGAATGTACTCAGCGTACGCACACGACGCCGGTCTCGACCATTTGAGCTGATTCCCACTCGGCATCATTTCAGAGCAGCCCGCCGCTTGACTTACCGTAAATCCTGCCGACTGTCTGCGACACCAAGTTGCAGTCCCGAATGAAGCTCGACGCGGGGCCGGTGACCGTGTAGAATGTGTCTTCCGATTGCTGATGGTCAGAACCGACCAGACGGACGAGACCGAGCACAAGGCTTGATAGAATCCAATCGAGGAGGTATGGGACGGTGAAGAGACGAGACTTCCTGCAAATGGTGGCAGGAGGAGCGGTGGCGGCGGCTTTGCCGAAACCTTCTTTTGCTGCGAGTCGAAAGGAAAAGGGCGAGCGACCAAACGTGTTGTGGATTAGCACTGAGGACATCAGCCCTGATTTAGGTTGCTATGGAGACAAGTACGCGGTAACACCGAACCTCGACAAACTCGCTACCGAGGGAGTCCGCTACGATAACGTATTCTCGCACGCCCCCGTCTGTGCGCCGGCTCGCTCCGGCATTATTACGGCGATGTACCCCACCACCATCGGCACGCACCACATGCGCTGCCAGGGCGTTCCGCCGCCCTATGTGAAGTGCTTCCCGGAATATCTGCGGGCGGCTGGCTACTATTGCACGAACAACGTGAAAACCGATTACCAGTTCGCCGCGCCTCTTACCGCCTGGGACGAAAACAGCCGAAGGGCACACTGGCGCGGCCGCCCCGAGGGGCAACCGTTCTTCTCGGTCATCAACATAACTACGACGCACGAAAGCCAGGTCCGCAATAGGTCCAGGGGGATGCTGAGCCGAATCGCTCGTCTCGAGCCGCACGAGAAGCACGACCCGGCGAAAGGGGTGCTGCCGCCGTACTATCCCGACACGCCGGTGGTTCGTCGGGACTGGGCGCAGTATTACGACATCATTACGCTGATGGACAAACAGGTCGCAGATATTCTCAAGCAGCTTGAGGAGGACGGTCTGGCCGAGGATACGATCGTGTGGTTCTGGGGCGATCACGGGCGGGGCTTACCGCGTGGGAAGCGGTGGATTTATGACTCGGGCCTGCACGTTCCGCTGATGATCCGGGTCCCTGAGAAGTTCCGAAAACTTGCCATGCCCGATGATCCCGATGCGGTGCAGCCAGGTTCCGTCAGTGACGACCTGATCGGGTTTATTGATTTCGGGCCGACCGTACTATCGCTTGCAGGTGTGAAGGTGACGGACTATATGCAAGGGCGGCCGTTCCTCGGCACTCAAAAGGCTCCGTCACGCCGTTACCTCTTCGCGGCGCGCGACCGCATGGACGAGGCGTACGACCTCATTCGCGCCGTGCGGGACAAACGCTACAAATACTTCCGCAACTACATGCCTCACATCACCTATGGGCAGGACATTGACTACATGAACCAGATGCCCACCATGCAGGAGATGCGCCGGCTGAATGTTGAGGGGAAGCTCATCGGCCCGCAGAAACATTATTTCCTGAAAACGAAGCCCATCGAAGAACTCTACGACACAGAAAAGGATCCCCATGAGGTCAACAACCTGGCCGAGGACTCGCAGTACAAGGACGTTCTCGAACGCATGCGCAAGGTGCACCTCCGCTGGATGAAGGAGACGGGCGATGTCGGGTTCATCCCTGAGCCAGACTTTGACGAACTCAAACGGCCGGGTGAAAAATGGCAGAAGACTGCCGGACCGACGTTCAGCGCAGCCCTCGACACCGCTTCCGGAAAGGTTGAGGTCACAATCACATGTGCCACCCCCGGCGCATCAATCGCTTACAAAATCGGCAAGGGCAGGAGTTCCAAGTGGAAGCTGTATTCTCATCCTCTGAAGGTCGAGCGCGGACAGATTATCCACGCCAAGGCCTGCCGCCTCGGTTTCCCTGACAGTGACGAGGTCACCTTCAAAGTAGTCGAGGGCGTCGCCGCGCTCAAACAGATTGTGCCGTCAGAGGAAAGCATTCCGCACTGGCGTGATAGGCTTGACAAAACTGACTTGCTTGAGCGCCTGCGAGCAATCAAGGCGTTGGACGGCGCCGGCGAGGAGGCGATTCCCAAGTATCTGGAGTCGCTAAACGATGCGTACGGCTCTGTCCGCTACTGGGCTGTGGTTGGCCTGCACAACGTGTGCGGAGGCGAGCGAGCGACTGAGCGGGTGAAATCGGCGATCACGAAGTCATTGAATGATCCGTCGCCAATCGTGCGCATCGCGGCTGCCGAGGCGATGTGTGACTGGGGGCATGAGAAGCAAGCGCTTCCAGTGCTCGTTGAGGCGCTGAAAGACAAGTCGGACACTGCGCGCCTCAACGCCATTATTGCTCTCGGGCGGATTGGCGAAAAGGCTCGACCCGCTCTGCCGCAGATTCGGGCGGCGGCGAAAGACCCGTATAGGTACGTGACACGCGTCGTCAAGTACGTACTCCAGCGCTTGGAAGGTTAATCTAAGTAGACCGATGAGCTACTTCCCTCGCCACAGGTTTAAGTCAGGCCCGCCAGTGGCGAAATACGAGGTCGAGTAAGAAAAGATGAGCGCGAACAAGGTCATGTTACGATGAGAAGACGGGACTTCCTGCAAATGATGACCGGCGCGGTTACAGCAGCGGCTCTCTCCCGAGGTTCCTCTGCGTCCGATGCGGAACGTAAAGGGAGGCGACCGAATGTCCTGCTAATCCTCACCGATGACCAGGGCTGGGGCGACATCCACTCCCACGGCAACGGCAAGCTCGACACGCCGGTGCTCGACAAGTTAGCTGCCAGCGGCGCGCGGTTCGACCGCTTCTACGTCAGTCCTCTCTGCGCCCCCACTCGGGCGAGTCTCTTGACCGGCCGCTACCACCTTCGCACAGGGACGCACGGTGTCACTCGGGGGCGCGAGACCATGCGAAGCGAAGAGGTCACCATCGCTGAAGTGCTCAAGGAGGCGGGCTACGCGACAGGTTGTTTTGGCAAATGGCACAACGGTGCTCACTACCCCTACCATCCCAATGGCCAGGGCTTCGACGAATTCCTCGGGTTCTGCGCCGGTCACTGGAACAACTACTTCGACACGACGTTGGAACGCAACGGCAAGCTGGTCAAGACCAAAGGCTACATCAGCGACGTGCTGACCGACGCGGCGATTGCCTTCATCGAGAGACACCGCGATCGCCCGTTTTTCTGCTACCTCCCTTACAACGCGCCGCACTCGCCCTGGCAGGCACCCGACAAGTACTTCGACAAATACAAGGCGCGGGGCTTCGATGACACCACCGCGTGCGCTTACGCAATGGTCGAGAACCTCAATGATAACATCGGTCGGCTTCTCAAGAAGCTCGACGACCTGGGGTTGGCAGACGATACTGTCGTCCTGTTCCTCACCGACAACGGCCCGAACAGCGATCGGTACAACGGCGGTATGAAGGGCCGCAAAGGAAGCGCCCATGAAGGCGGCGTCCGCGTGCCGCTATTCATCCGCTGGCCGGGGCCAATCAAGCCCGGCACGGAAGTAAGGCAGATCGCCGCGCACATTGATCTGCTGCCGACCATCGTGCAGCTTTGCGATGTACCCATGCCCGAGACGCTGCCGCTCGACGGTGTCAGCCTCGTGCCGCTTCTCCGTGGAGAAGCCGCCGAATGGCCCGACCGGATGGTCTTCACCCACAAGGGGAACCGCGGCTCTGTTCGCACCCAGCGGTGGCGCGCTGTCAGCAGCGGCAGGCGGTGGGAACTTTATGACATGGTGGCTGACCCCGGGCAGAGGAAGGATCTCGCCAAACAGCATCCAGCCGTCGTCAGGCGGCTCCGCTCGGCGTACGAGGCATCGCTCAAGGACGTTACGAAAGCGGGCTTCGATCCCATCCCCATTCCCATCGGATATCCGCAGCGGCGAGAGGTGATCCTCCCCGGACACGAGGCATTCCTTCATCCCCCAACCAAGCAGGGGATCAGCTACAACGGCCGCGCGGGCTGGGCCAATGACTGGATCACCAACTGGACCAGCACCGACGCCTACCCGTGCTGGGAGATTGACGTGGTGGGCGGCGGGCGCTACGAGATCACGCTGCTGTACGTTTGCCCGGAGGAGAACATCGGCTCGAAGATTCGAGTGGAGATAGGTGGACAATTCGTCCAGGGCGTCATCCGCCGTCCTCACGATCCGCAGCCGATTTCAAGCCCTGACCGAGTCCCGCGGAAGGAAGTCTACGAGAAGGTCTGGGCGCCACTGAAGCTCGGCACTGTCGACCTGGAAAAAGGACGAACCCGCCTCTGCGTCAGGGCGTTGACCAAACTCGGGAGAACCGTGATGGACCTGAAAGCCGCTCGAGTCCGACGGCTTGACTGACAGAACGGAGTCTGGCCCGGTTGAGTTTTTGCCTCCTGGCCCGCAAAAATATGAAGCTGCCGGTTACACCTTCGGCAGTTCGTAGCCTTCTCTCCGCGACCCTTCGAGAAGTCGAGAAGCGCCCTCATCGCGAATAAGTTGCTCTCGTTCTCCGTCCCAGCGCAGCCTCCGTCCGGTAATGTAAGCGATATTTCCGAGGTGGCAACAGACGGTCGCCTTGTGACTGAGCTCTAAATCGAGAGGCGGCTCTTTTCCTTCTTTGACGCAATCAATGAACGTCCTCTGCCATGGCCCGTCCTGCTCACTTGCCGGCTTTTTCTCGACAGGCTCACTTGGATCGGAATCACTGTAGATTTCGTACCCGTTACGGTCCAGAACCATCGTTGCCCTGTTTCCGTGGAAACAGATGCCGTGATGGTGGGGCCGCTTTTGCACTGCGTGGAAGTTGTTGAAGCCGCGATAACTATAGTGCATCACAAAGCCGGGGAACTCCCACGATGCTTCGATTGTGTCCGGTGTGTCGCTCATATCGTCAACCACAAGTTTTCCGCCGGTGCAGACGGCGGACTTCGGCGAGTCAACCTGCATCGCCCACAGGATGACATCAATGTGGTGCACAGCCCAGTTCGTCATCATCCCTCCGCCGTAGTCAAACCACCAGGAGTAGGACAAACGGGTGGGGTTAAAGGGAACGGATAGTGCCGGTCCCAGCCAGCGATCCCAGTGATAGCCCGGCGGCGGGTTCGAGTCCGGCGCCCGCCCGACCCGGTTACGCGTATTGTGGTAATTCCAGCATTCGACAAGCGCGATTTTCCCAAGCCGGCCCGATTGGATGATCTCCACAGCTTTCTTGTAATGCCCTCCAGCGCGCTGTTGCGTGCCCATCACGGCAATCACGCCATACTTTTTCACCGCTTCGACCATCGCGCGTCCTTCCACAACGGTGTGAGAAAGGGGCTTCTCAACGAAGATGTGCTTGCCGGCCTGGCACGCCTCGATATGGGGAATTCCGTGCCAGTGTTCTGTCGTGGCGATGACAACCGCGTCTATATCTTTGCGGTGCAGAATGTGCTCGTGCCGGACAGCACGCTGGGGCTTGTGACGATGAGCACCGGCAGCAAGGAGTCTCATGGCCGCGTTCATCCTCGGCTCGATCACATCGCTGATCATTGCAATGTCAACATCAGGAAACCGTTTGAATATTTTCATCAATTGCCTTGCCCGGCCGCCGCAGGCGATAAAGCCCAGACGCACCCGCTCACTGGCAGGGCGTTTGCCGTTCGCGTTAATGGCGGGCCCAAAAGCCGCTGCTGCCAGAACTCCGGCCGTGTACCCCGCGCTCTTCTTCAAAAACCGACGCCGATTGATCTTTTTAGACATTGTTTCTACTCCCCTGTGCTGCTCAAGTTCTTTCTCGTCGAAACCTTGATTACGCTCCCACTGGCTCGAGCTTTGAAAAATCGTTCCACGCGGCTCCCACATCCGCCTTCTTTAGTCACCTCCTGGCATCGCGTCCTAAGAGGAATTCGCTCGCTATCAATATATGGCGCAGCCGACCGACGCGATCGTACCATGCAGGCGAGCGGTCGGACAATCCTCCGAATCAATGGCGTGTGGCTGCGTCTCCGTGGCACGTCGCTTGTCATTGCCCGCCTGTGCTCACTGTTGCTGCCTCCGAACTACTGCCGGGTTTTGGCCGGGCTTGTCGAGCGAAGGCCTGAGCCAAATCCTCGCGCGCGAATAGAGCCGCGGGCTCTTTTGGGTTTTTTCGAGGGACGCGAACGGTGTCGTTTACGGCCTTTTCATGCACAAAAAGTGGCCTTTTCTGCCTCGCAATCCCCTGGAAATGAAGGGGAAGCGCATCGCCCTTTTAAACCCGAAAACGGGCGAAAATCCCGGTATTTTCCAGTACTTTCTCGACGAGAGGGCATACTGGAATGCCCGCTTTTTCTCGAGTCCATCATCCATCGTGCTGTTCGTTATTTTCGACAAGATTATCTCACATTTGTTGTCATTTGTCAAGAAAAAGCCCCGCCGGAGGCGGGGCTGCATTTGAGTGGCAGGGTTGGTGCGGGGGTCGGGCAGCGGAAGAGGAATGAAGGCCTGTAGCAGCATGGACGTGTTGCCCGCAGGAACCCGGGGCATGGGAGTTGGAAAGGACAAGAGACTCTCTCCGTTCGTCCCCGCATCCTGTCATCCTGTCTGGAGTCCTCTCCTTGGAGTGCGGGAGCAGCGCTCTCCCGCCACGGCGGGACTGAAGCAAGGCTTCAGCACTCCAAAGGTTGGGGTTTGCCCCGTGCGACGGGTTTCGTGAGGCCCACGCGAGAGGCTAACTGGGCCCAAGGCAATCTCTCCGGATGGCAGAAGCGAAGTCCAGGCAAGAAAACCATCAATCCCGCCGGCGGCACTCGGGTACCTCTGAAACGCAGCCACGCCCGAAGCGCGGTGGCGGATTGACTCGCAAGCCCGTATCTGGTACGTTCAACAAGAAACAGAAAAACCGCGTCGGGAGAAGTAATCATGATGAAGATGGGAGTGTTCAGGTCGCTGATCGCGGCCGTCTTGTTTGTGTCATTGGCTGTGCAGCAATCAGGCGTCGCCGGGGCTGAGGGGGCTTCGGGAGAAAGGCCCGCTGCGAAAGCGGCTTCGCCGGTCAGGGTCGGCAGGGGGACGCAATTCACGATTGGCGGGTTTGACATCGCCAGTGCCGAGGAGCTTCCCGGCGTTCTCGCAAAGCTCAAGAAAGAGCTACCCAGGATGAAAGCAGCGGGCGTGAGCAGCCACGAGACCTACGTCCGCTGGAATCTCGTGGAGAAATCTCCGGGCGAATTCGATTTCTCGCTGTACGATCAGATTGCGAAGCTCGATCAATCTTTCGGAGTCAAATGGGTTCCGTTTCTCATCATCGGGCCCGGTTACGCCACGCCGGAGTGGTTTTACAACAGCAAGCACTCGGTCAAGTACGTCTGCCTTGAGCACGGGCAAGAAAGCTCCGTCGAATCGCTCTGGAATCCTCGCCTCCGCAGGCCCATCTCGCGCTTCATCAAGGAATTCGCGGAACATTACAAGCCAATGGGCGTGATCGAGTCCGTTCTCCTGGGCATCACGGGCAACTTTGGAGAAGCGATTTATCCGGCGACGTCCGGGGAGGACTGGACCTCGAAGACGCACGGCAAGTATCATTCGCATCCGGGCTACTGGGCGGGAGACCGATACGGCATCAGGGACTTCCAGAGATGGCTCAAGCGCAAATACGGCGACATCGCAGAACTCAACCGCGAGTGGCGAACCAACCATCGCGAGTACACGACGGTGAAGACGTTTACCCAGGGGGACGCGCCCTCGACCCGTGCCTGGCTGGACATGATCCACTGGTACAAGGACAGCATGAATGACTGGGCGGCGTTCTGGATGAAGACGACTCGCCTGCATTTCCCTGATCCGGACATCTACCTCTGCACGGGAGGGAATGCTGAGCCCAGGCACGGCTCGGACTTCGGCGATCAGTGTAAAATCGCCGCTACCGTCAACGGCGGCGTGAGGATCACGAACGAGGCGAGCTCCTATCCGCTGAACTTCTCACTGACGCGGTGGGTTGCCTCTGCCGGGAGGCTGTACGGTGCGTGCTATGGATTCGAGCCAGCCGGTGCGGTCACGCCTGAGGCGGTCGCCGGGCGCTGCTACAACGCCACGGCTTCCGGCGCCAAGCAGGTCCACTACTATTTCCCAAACATCTTCCGCTCACCGCAGGCCGAGCAGAACTGGATCAAAGCCGCTCCGTTTTTCCGCAAGAGAAGGCCGAAGGTGGAGGTCGCCGTTTTCTATCCCACTACTGACATCGAGCTGAACGGACAGAAATTCCTCCACTATCCCAGGCGTCTGAGGGACTTTTTCGATTTCGACTACCTCAGCGAGGGCATGATCCGCGACGGCGGGCTGAACCGGTACAAGGTTCTGATTTTCACAGAGGGGTACACCGTTGATATATCCACGTTGAGGCGAATCAGGGATTGGTGCTTGTGGGAGGATGGAATCGTCATTCTGTCGAAGCATAGCCAGCCTCTCAGAACGGTCGAGGGGGACGATTTCCTCTACAGGCGGATTCTGGAAACGGATGGCGCCATCGTGGATGAGGGGACGAGGGAGGGCTACTTCCGATCTGTGGCCGACACCCTGACGGAACTGCCCTGCCTTTCGCGAGACCTGCGAGACATCATCGCCGAGGATTCCAAGACTCAGAACCTCTTCTTCACTCTCTTCGAGGACGGGGAAATTCTCATCCTGAATCAAAACCCGAAGGACGTCACGTGGGGCTTCATGTGTGATGGGAAGTACATGCGGCCCACGATCCCCGCCTATGGTATCTGGTCTTCAAAGGCGGAAGGCAGCTCCCAACGTTGAAGCTGCCTTCCCTTCGAGAAGATGGTTCGGGGCCGCGTCTGACGCGGGAAGTCAGGTTCTCTGATAAGAGCAGGACTACTCCGCAGCCAGGGCATCCATCAGGTCGAGAATCATGCTTGCCAGTTTCTCGGCCGCCTCCCCGGTCACAAAGTCTGGCGGCCTCGGTAAACCATCAACGCGGCGGTACGCATTGAGCAATTTGTGATAGGCTTCCTCGAAGTCGCCGTCCTCAATGAGACTGCGTGCTGCTTCAAGCATGTTCCCAAAGGCTTTCAGCCGCCCCTTGGCGGACTTTCCTGGACCGTCGCCTGTCAAAGTCCCTTCGTCAACGAACGCAGCGAAGTATTCCAGGATCTCATCAATCTGGTGTTCGAGAGTGAGGTCTGCTGCTACACCTGTGCCGCTCAAGGATACTTCTACCGCCGACTCATGCGGGTTATCGCTGACCACGCACAGCGTTGCATAGGAGGCTTCAGCGGTCGTGGGGGCGTACATGATCTCTACTTCAACGGGCTGAGCACCCGGGGCGATAACCACGGGTAGTTCCGGGCACGACGTGATGGAGAAGTCAGCGCCGCCTACGAGATAGACCTCGCTCACCTCAAGGGAAGCCGCTCCAACGTTGGCGATGATCACGGCAGCCGCGGCTGTGGCTCCGAGTTCGATCTCTCCGAAGTCACACTCCGTGGGCGAGACTTCAATATCCCCCACCGCAACCTGGAACTCAAAGGCGCCCATGTCCACGACACCATTCATGATCCGGGGATTGCCATCCAGATCGGTCAAAGGAAGACCGGATGGGTCCGGGTTTCCGGCATCAATGCATGGTGAATCCTGCGAAAGGCGGTAGTCGGCGCTGGGGTCAACGAACAGAGGGTCGTCGGAAATGTTCGTATCAGCGATTCCGCCCCAACCCTGTATGCATGAATAGGCAGCGAATGAACCAGAAATCTGGGGATCCCAGAAGTCCGCGGTATTTCCCCAAACGATGCAGTTCTGGATAGGACCGAAAGTGCTGCTGCAATCAGAAAGCCCGCCGCCGTAAAAGCCCGCTGCGTTGGCGACAACCGTGTTGTTCTGGATGGTGCCATCGCAGTCATACATCCCACCACCCAGGTATTCGGCTGAGTTCCAGGCGATCACATTGTTCTGGATGGTACCGTCGCAGAAAGCTATGCCACCACCGCCGCCGCCGATACCCCCTGAGGAGACAGCCGTGTTGCCCCAGATGATATTGTTTTCGATTGTGGCGCGATTGTGGGCAGTGAAGGTGCCACCGCAGATACCCCCGCCTTCCAAAGCGACGCCGCCCGTGATTGTGAAGCCGGAGAGTACGCAGTCCGGACCTTCGGCCCCAGAGAAGGTGACTACCGGCCCGGGCAGGCTTGCTTCGATGATGGTGTTGGGAACGACAGTAGGGCTGAGGGGGAGGGTGCTGCGGACAACAAGATTCTTGCCGCCCAAATTGATGTTCTCCACGTAAACGCCCTGAGCAACAATCACCTCATCGTCATCGGAGGCCCCATCAATCCCTTCCTGAATCGTCGCGAAATCAGGAGCCAAACCGCCGACGTACCACGTTTCGCCATCTGCCGGCACCAAGGCGAAGCAGAGCAGGGAAACGGTAACGAGAGGAAGTGGGAAGAATGTTCTTGTCATTTCTGTGCCCTCCTGAAGTTGTGATCCCCTTGCTACCTCTGGACTTCAGGGAGCCCCCCATCAATCATGCGAAACATCTACTGTACGTATGCCAAAACGCGTGCTCGAAGGTCAAGACGAGAGACGCTCTTTCCTCTCTCTGCCGGGGGAGGGCCATATCTTGACCCTCTTGTCCTGCCTTCAGCCATCGTCCCGGTCCGTGGACCGAGCCGATACGAAAGATGCGCAGAAATCACGCCCCTTCTTCAACTACTTGCGTGCTGTTGCCGCTCGGGATTTCGCTCCAGGTCATTCTCTTGACTATCCAGACGCGGAAGTCGCCGATCATTCCAAGAGGCAGATTCCTCACAACATCCGGCACCTGATAGATGGACGGAACGTTCTGCCCCATGTCGAAGTAGCCTGAGAAAAACGTTCCTGCGACGCTTGTCTGCTTCTGAGAGGTGATCTGGTTTTCGGCGTAAAAGACGCCCATCACGTTGATGCCCGCCGAGTTGAAGCTGATCTCGTTGGCAGCCATGACCCCGAGGATGTCCCCGCTCGGATAGGAGCTGAGAGAAAACGTGAGGAGGTTGCAGTTGATCCCTACACTTCCTGCCGAAGCAAGAGCACCCTTGCCCTCGTAAACAAGAGTCTTATCGCTGCCTTCTTTCTCGAGGTTTACGTCGCCTTCGACGACGACGATTCCGCGTATGGTCATGCGCCCGTTGCCATCCATGCTGATAGCACCGTTTTCATTCGAGTAGGAAAACTGAGAGGAGGGGAGAATGGTTTGCAGTTCGTTCAACTGGGCGGGGTCACTGATCACCAGTGCATTGTCCCGGAGGTAATGCATATAGGTTGGATAGGTACCATAGGGCTCGGACAATCGCGGGAATTTTATGTCAAATTCGTCCAGGTCATAAGGGTTCCTTGTCCCATTGTCGGAATGGACGTTGCCTTCCCCGGAGTTTCCACCGTAGCCGTCGGTGACATACACCCCCTCCACTGTCTCCTTCAGAGGGTTGCCCGGAGCGTCCGCTTCGCCCAGGCAGGAGCTTCCACTCAGGGCAACTTTGCCGTGCTGAACCCTTACCTCCGCTTCCAGAGAGTCCAATATTTCTGAGCCGTAGGCTTTTTTGATTGAAGGAATCCTCGATCCCAGATCGGCTGGAATAGCCGCGTAGTTGTTCTTTACATTCCCGCTGCCGCTGAATTCCATGGCCATGTCATTGCTTCCCAGGGATGTTCCGAGAAGATGAACCGAACCGCGTATGTCCACGTTTCCGTTGATGACCATCCCGGCTTGCCCCTCGCCGGCGAAGATGGCGTTGTTCCAGGGGGAGATCTCCCTCGCCCGCAGCAAAGCCAAAATACTCCGCTCTTCCTCCACGATGAAGCCCGTGCCCGCTTCATTCTTCCGATAGTACCTTCCCGTGGCTTTGACCCAGATTCTATCTGTCCAGCCCAGCAAATTGGATAGATTCATCTGATAAGTTGACTTATAGTTGCCGTTCCCCGTGACCCCATAATCGGTCTCAGCGACGAAGGGATAGAAGTCATCGTCGTAGTGGGGGTTGTTGGGGTTCATATATTTTTGGATTTGCAGACGAATGTATCCGGTTGCGTTGTAGACCTTATCATCCGCCCACGAAGGCTCGATGCCTTCCGGGGTGTAGTAGAGGTCGTTCTTCAACAACTTAATGGCTTTCTCCAGCCCCGCCTCTGCCGCATAGAATGCCTTGGTGGAGTGAGATTGAAGCCTGACCTGAGTTATTTGCGTCTTCGTCAGGTGAAGAAACGCCGCCACCCCTATCGCTGAGATCAGCATGAACATCAGCGTGATCACCAAGACTATCCCTCTTTGGTGTCCGATTCGAGGCTTCATGGCTCGTTAACCTCCCTTGCCGTTTCCTTAGCGTTGTGGGTAAATCGTCTCCGCCCGCTGGCTCCCTGGCTCAAGATTTCTTGCGCCGTCGTTGTCGTCTTTGTTTGCAGAAGCATTTTCCTTGCCGAATAATGCCGCAACTAACGATTGGCTCCATGTCCGACCTGAGGAAGGACTTGCTAAGGAGCCAGCGCTCCGCTCCGTAGCCTCAGCCACAACGCGTCGCCCCCGAATAAGACTTGTGGATCATTTCTCAGCCGTTCACTGGCTTATTCCACTTTCGATCTCCCCCCAGGTGAGCCTTCTGATCGCCCACATGCGGGTGTCCCCGATCATTCCCCGGGGAAGATACCCTACAATCTCCGGCACCTTATATATGGCGGGTACGTTTAATCCCATGTCGAAATAGTTCGAGAGAAAAGTTCCCGCAACGCTTGTCTGCTTCAAAGCAGCGATCTGGTTCTCTGCGTAAAAAACCCCCATTACGTTGCATTGTGCCCAGTCAAAGGTGATTGTGTCGCCGGCCATCACCCCCAGAATGTCCACTTTGGGAAAAGTGCTGAAGGAGCGTGTAATGATGCTGAGGTTGATACCCACAGTGCTCGTCGAGACAATGGTTCCTGCCCCGCTGTACTCGATGGTCTTTTCGCTGCCTGCTTTAGCGAAATTCACAGGCCCTTCCACCACAACTATCCCTTCTATGATGAGGTACCCCTCTCCATCCATTTTGATCCGTCCGTTGCTGTCCGAGTACTCGAAAACGGAGGTAGGGCGAATGTCGTCCAGCTCATTCAACTGCTGAGCGTCGGAAATCACAAGCGCGTTAGCCCGAAGGTAATCCAGATAGGTTGCATAGCCCTCATACGGCTCCGACAACCGAGGAAAGGTTATTTCAAATTCCTCCAGGTCAATATCATAGGGATTGTCTGTCCCGTTGTCCGAATAGACATTTTGCGCCCCGTCCCCTGAGTATCCGTCCGTGATGTAGACGCCATCCACCGTCTCTTTCACACCGTTCCCCGGCACATCCGGCCCCCCCACTTGGGCGCTTCCACTCAGGGCAAGCTTCCCGTGTTGAATCCTGACCTCCGCCTCCAGAGTGTCAACCATCTCTCCGCCATGTTCTTTTACAATCGAGGGAATCCTCGACCCCAGAGCCGATGGTATCCCCGCATAGTTATTTCCGATCCCCGCATCGCCGCTGAAGTTGGCAGCCAGATCAGTGCTCCCCAGCGTCGTCGCCAGAAAATGGACCGACCCACGTATGTCCACATTGCCGCTGATGACGTTTCCCGCCGCGCCCTCGCCGGCGAAAATGGCATTGTCCCAGGCCGAGATTTCGTTCGCCTCCAGCAGCGACAGGATTCTTCGCTCCGCCTCCAGGGTGAAGCCATATCCGCTCTCATTCCTCCGGTAATACCTGCCCGTGCTTTTGACCCAGATCCTGTCCGGCCGGCCCTGCGCATTGGATATATCAATCTGATAGGTTGCTTTGTATGCCCCATACCCGTCGAAGTTGTAGTCCGCCTCACCGACCAGCGGGTAGAAATCGTTATCGTAGTGAGGGTAGTCGGGGTTGAGGTATCTGGGAACAGTGATTTGCCCGCCCTGGGTCAGGTCAATGTAACCCGTGGAGGTGTAGACCTTGTCGTCAAGCCACGACGGTAGTGTCCCCTTCGGGGTGTAATAGAGATCATTCTTGAGGAACTGTATCCCCTTTTGCAGGGCCACCTCAGCCGCGTAGAAGGCCTGGGTGGAATGCGCTTGCAGCTTGACCTGGGTTATATGGGTGTTTGTCAAATGAACAAAAGCTGCCACGCCTATCGCTGTGATCAGCATGAACATCAGCGTGATCACCAAAACGATTCCGCCTTCGTTGCCAGTCGGTGGCCTTGATGCCTCCTCCATATCTTTATCTCCTTTACTGGCTATGCTTGGACCCCTTGTCGGTAACCTGATTCCGTCTTACACTTGAGAAAAGGATTATCAGAGATGAGAATCTCCCTGCCTCTCCGGGGCTTGTTCGGCGCCTTTTTGGCTTCCCATCCATTTCTTTCTGCGGAGAGTTGTCCTTTGCACGGTTGAAAGAGATTTCGGGTTTGTGTTCCGAAGCATTTTCCCTGCCAAGCGGCCGAGGGGATCCTCCTTGGGCGGTGGGCGCATGATCCATGCTACCTCGCCCTTCGTTTCGCTCTCAAGGCCACACAATTGGGCAACGTGGCACACACCTTGCTCCTGTACGCTATATGTCGTGTTTTTTTGGACGATTAGCCCGAGCCTCAAGCAAAACAGCTGGGGGCCATACTGAGGATTTTCGCGTCCTCTGTGGATTAACACTCAAGGGAGTCAATGCCTTATGACGCACTGTTTGCGAAAGAAGCACCGACATCAAAAAGGAATGTGCCTTCCGGAGATCCTTGTCTCATGCCTGATCGCGCTCATAGGAATTGCCGCCATTCTTAGCTCCTTCTTGACCGGGCGGCTGGGCAGCACAGGCGCGAAACACTGGACTCAGGCAATGAATCTGACCAGATCGCGTATCGAATACCTCAAATCTATTCGGTACGCCGACCTGTCCATAATGCCGTCCGTCACGACTGAAACGGACCTTGCTTTGGACGACAGGGGCGACGGCAACGCTGTCCGGTGCACCCGGCTTACGGCCCTGACACAGGAAGACGATGGAATTACCATCGCCGTGCTGGTCCAATGGAACGAAAAGACCGCCGGAGAAGGATTCACGGCATGGACCTATAATCTGAGAACATGGGTCGCATTCCCCGGAAGGCCTTCCACATGATAAGTCTCATTTAGAGCAATGCCGAGGAGGCGAAGCATGCAACGGGAAAATGGTTTCACTCTTGTCGAGATGATAGTCACGCTCATCGCTGGGGTCATGCTGGTTGGTGGGGTATTTCTTGTCTATTTGATGGCCATGCGATCGTGGCAGGAGGGCGCAGCAAACGTCAGCCTGGAACGGACCGCAGGAGTCATCATGGAGAAGATGGTCAGGGGCGTGAACGGCCGGTTCGGTCTCAGGGAAGCCGACATAGGAACTGTGCAGGTCTCGGAGGACGGGCATTCGGTCACCTACATGGTTGACAAGCTCGACCCGCCCACTCCCTGGAACAACGACGACGTCACCTCACGATATTACTATCTGGGAATGCAAGTTTGGCACGATCCCGATGTTTCGATTGCGGGAGACGAGATCGCTCTCAACCGATTCGGAGATGTGGAGGCACTCGATTTCTCCCTTTCAAATCACGTCCTGAACGCAAGGCTGCTCTTAACCGCAGACCCCCCACGCACCAGAAGCCGCAAGTTGTCTGTCCGAATGCAGACGCACATGTTCCTCCGGAAGCGGAGATGATGAACCCGCCCTCACGCCCGTGATCGGCATCTCAAGGCTTTGTCGTCCACTCCTCTTTACCTTTCACCGTGATGTTGCTCTTCAGATTCCGCGATGGATATGAGTGCTTTTCCCTTGCAACCTCTCTCCGGAAGATTCCGCGTTAACGCAACCTCGGGTGTGACGGCCGCGCAGGAAGAGGCGAAAGTGGACAGCACGCTTTTCCAGAAGGAAGGAATTCGTCAGGCTGCTTCGGCTACGACGCCAGGAGGCGGGTCATCAGCTCCATGCCTGGCAGGGCTTCGGGTTGACGCGGCGTGCTTCTTTGTCTTCAGCAAGGCGACGGAGGCAGCAGCGCGCGAGGGAACAATTCCCGCAGGAGGCAGAGTCAAACATCTTTTCGCGGGGACGAGGGAATGTCTCGTTCGTGGCGAGCGTAGCTCCGCAGAACAGGTGAATAGAGTCGCCCTCTAACCGAGCGTCTGGCCTGTGGGCGACGTGGGATGAGTCGGGAAGGAATTCTCACTTTCTGCCTTTTCCTTTCCCACGTCCTTTTTCCCCTCCGCGTCCTCTTCCTTTTCCCCCTTCTTCTTCTTGATCCTCCTCTTGGTCTTCGCCGCCCTCCTGCTGGTCAGGAGCGGTCAGAACATGTCCGTGTGTCGTGCCCAGGCTGCATCGGGGCATGGCGCCTACGTCGCCGTAAGTATAATCCCCTCCTGCCGGACACTGCGGCGGGCCGGTCTTCAAGAAGGCGTTTACCTCATCCTCGATAACCGGTTCTCCCTCTGTTTTGCGGTCTGTCAGAGCCCATTGCTCTTTCGCCGCTTCGATCATCCTCAGGTTGTTGATGCACAGGTTCTTGTGAGTTTCGACCCGCGCTTGCAGGAAATTCGGAATGGCTATGGCTAACAGGACGCCCAACACGCAAACCACGATGATGATCTCGATCAGCGTAAAGCCCTGCCAGGAGTTTCCCCAAAAACGGGCGGGGTGGTGATGTAACCGTCTGGTAGCAGGGTAGAAATCGAATTTGGGAAGTGTGAAGGTCCTTTTTTTGGCCGAAAAATGGGGAAACTTTATGATGGAAAAGAAGACCTCCTGAGGTTAAGGTCACGCAGTAGAAGAAAGTCATAACCGTCGGGAGGTCTGAGATGAATCGTAGCCAAGTGGCGAACAAATTGAAAGCACAAATTCAGGAATTTTCGGGGAAAC